>SDBV01004086.1_pt1 | contig 21143 bp, 16 predicted proteins | sample 2277081 | NCBI WGS metagenome assembly SDBV01 (sample SAMN10402039, study PRJNA504765) | marine sediment metagenome | isolation source: marine sediment core GS10_PC15, 223 cmbsf | place: Arctic Ocean: Southern Knipovich Ridge | collected 2010 | reverse complement strand
GTGCGAAGCAACGCTCATCGTGCCCAGCCCGCCGAGATCCCAAAATACGCACACGCCCTGGAAGCAGTATCCGCCGGCGGAAATCGAAAGGTATACGTTCGACTGGCCCTTGGTTATGGCTTTGGTCAAGGCGGCCCACTCGTTTCGATTGCCCATAAGGTAAATCGGCATCGGCTCGTCCGAGCCAAGTGCCGGCAGGCCCGTAAGCGATAAGTAATTATCGTGGGCAGCTTCCATGAAACCGGGAATATATCTGAGCAAGGCCCTGTTGCGGGAAGTGGTGAATATCCGGTAATGGTCTGTAGTGATGGCCTGGCCGGAGGAGCGGTCGCTGTTCCAGGGCTCGACATGCGTCTGTACGATCATGGGCGCACCGAAGCTAACAGGCTCGGGCGAGCCGCAACCAGCCAACGACAAAAATGCCGAAAAGGCCGTCAACGTTACAAATGATGCCAGGTTAACTGCTTTCACAACGGCTATTCTACCAGAGCCGAATGCGAAATGCCTCGAAATACCCAATCAGCCAATGGCAAATCCGTGTAGGAATTCGGTTGCCAGGGCCGATCAATAGCCCATATCATCTTAACCGCAGATCTTACTTGAGAAGGTACCGGCCAATCCTTCAGGCCGCTTAGGAAACCTCTCGTTTTAATAGGGTAGCTTCGGTATGAAATTTAGATTCCTGACTTGGGTTTTAGTTTTGGCTGTGGGTGTAGCTTCGGCTCTGGGTGCCCCGCTGGCGGATAAACTTCCCGGCCGGGCCATTGCCTACGCTGGTTGGGCAGGACGCAACCTTACCTTCGACGGCTCGATGCTCGGCCAGCTGCTCCAGGAACCCGCCGTCGCCCAGGCAGCGGGGCTGGCCATAAGTAAAATCGTCGGCCTGATCTCGCCCGACAGCGCCGCCGGATTGTCCGCCCTGACCAAATTAGCCCAAATCGCCTGGCAGAGACCTATCGCCTGTGCCATTTACTCCGCCGACCCGATTACTGCCGAGACGTTGCCGACGGCGATATTGCTGATCGACCTGGGGGACCAGAAGGACCCCTTCGCAGCCAAGCTCGACGAATTGATTGAAACCATCTCCGACAAAATGGTCGTCACCAAAGAATCCGAAGGGATCATTACCTATCGCGTGATCAAACTGAAAGACGTTACGCTTTTTATGGGCTACTCCGAGCAGATGTTCTTCGTCTGCACTAACCCCAAATTACCCGAGATGCTCAGCCAGCTTGCCCCGGCGAAGTCTCTCGAAGCCGACGAGGTTTTCTCAACCTGCTACCAAGCCGTCACCGGGGAAAACGAGCAGTTTACCGCCTACCTCGATGCCTCAGCTGCGATGGACCTGATCGAAAAACGAAACGCAACCGCAGGCCTGGACGATATAACCGAAATCCCGGCGGTTTCTTCTGCCCGCTCGATTGTAGATGCACTTGGCTTGGGGAAGTTGACCAACGTAGCTGCGAGTATGCAGATACGCCAACGTGGGATTTACTCCAAGGCACGACTCTTTTCCCCCGGCCCGCATGAAGGGTTGTTAATGAGCCTTTCCGGGGCCACCCTCTCCGAAGCTGACCTTGCAGTAATCCCCGCGGACGCCATCGTCGCCGGAGCGATTAAATTAGCGCCCATTTCCGCGCTGGATGAAGCAAAGAAAGTCGCCGAAGCTATCTGGCCTTCATCGTCAATGATTATCGATGCCATACTCGCCAGTTGGACCGAGCGCGTTGGCGTCTCGGTTGAGAATGACTTATTAGGCAGCCTCGGCGATACATGGATACTGGCCAGCGCACCAGGTTTCGGCGGGTTTGCTACCGGCACGGTAATGTCCGTCAGCATTGCCGATGAGGAAAAGTTCGCCGCAGCCCTGGCCAAGGTAGAACAAGCAATTGCCGGACCCCAAACTCAACCGTCTCAATTCGACCCTCAGATTCAACCGCAACTGAGTATTGCGACATATAAGGCAGGGCGAGTGGAAATCCGTTACCTTATCGCGCCGAAATATTTCCAGGGGTTCACTCCGGCATGGTGTATCCATCAGGGAAGGTTCTACCTTGCCGGCTGGCCCCAGATTCTGGATTCAGCCATCCGCAGCAACGAAGCCCAGCAACTGACAGGCGATCCGGAGTTCTCCCGCGTCTCAGATATGGTCTCCAAAGCAGCTTCAGCTATTATTTACGTCGATGATCGAGCGCTTATCCGCAGCTTGTACCCAATCGCACTTATAGCAGGAGCAGCCGTGCGGTCGCAAGCCCCTCAAGACTCCGCGAATCTCTACTGGCCGCTAGCTCTTTGGAAGCTGGAAAAATACGCCTCAGGCCAGATAACCGTCGCCAGTGCAGACGCAACGGGCCTTACTTTCGAAAGCTTCGGCAGTTCACCAATCAACTCCGCCACCGGAGCAGGCCTGATTACATTGTCGGTACTAGTGCCGTCACTGATGGAGGCAAGGCCCCACACGCCGGAAACTCCAGAAGCAATCAAATCTGAACCTGCTGAATAGGCTCCGATAGGTTCTCATGGCCTACCGCTAACGAGCCCGCCACGGAAAAACGCAAAGCCAAGCACTCGATCACAGTGTGGGCATGAATACATTACTTCTTTCCTTACGACACCCACTACTTCCTTCCTAACTTTCATAATCCCTTGGGCTTGCTTGGTGGGGTTCAGAGCCACTTCCCCTTCGCAGTGCGGACACTTGGCCATGTTTAGCAACCCTTTCTCTATAACCCGTTTTACCCAGTTCGATCCTTTTTCTAATAAGGCCTGGGCGAGCAGTTACCCTTTAACCGCGTTTTACCCAATTTGGACCTTTGGGTTTTTTAGGCCTGGCCGACCGCGCTGCCTTGCCGGGCATGTCAACCCGCGTTTCAAGAGCTGCATCTAATTCTTCTTTGGCCTTGATGTGACGGCGAATTATCTTCTGCTCGGCAATGCTTGCGAACATGGAAGTCATGATGTAAAGATTCAGCCCCGACGGTGCGTTGTAGAAGAACATCAGCATCATCAGCGGCATCATGTATTTCATCATTTTCTGCTGCGAGGCTGCTTCCGGGCTCGCTTGCGGCTGGGCGCCCGACATCTGCGGGTTCATCTTCATCTGGAGGAACATCGCCAGGGTTACCAGAAGCGGCAGGAGATTAAAGGTCTTGATGTTACTGAGCCATTGTATCGGCAGCGTCTTATCCCACGGGCCGAAAAGAGCATCGGGAGCGGCAAGGTCGGTCAGCCAAACCGGGAAAAACGCTGCATGTCGCAGGTCGACCGAGGCGTTAAGAGTACTGAACAGCGCGATCCAGATCGGCATCTGAAGCATCATGGGCAAACAGCCAAGCAATGGGCTGGCCCCCTGCTCCTTATACATCCGCATCATCTCTTTGTTGAGTGCTTCCTTGTCATCGCCGTACTTTTCCTTAAGGGCCTGAGTTTTGGGGCCAAGCTTCTGCATCTTCATCATCGAAATCTGACCCTTTTTGGTCAGTGGATGCAGGCATATTCGAACCAGGACAACCAAACAAATGATGGCCACGCCATAATTACCCAGTGCCAGCCAGGACAGCTTCCCCAGCAGCCAGATCATCCCATGAGTAATCCAGTCAAAGGTACAAGTGGTTCGCAAATCGATAGTCGATTTGTAGTCCAGTTCCTGATACAGCCCCTTGTAGAATTGGGCTTCGGGATTAGAGAACAACCCAAACCGTTTGGCACCGGCGAACAGGTCAAAGTCCATCGTAACCTTCGCCCCGGCCGGAAGGTCTATCTCCTGAACATCCAGCCCTGTCAGGAACGCCCGAGAGTTTTCAGTCTCGGGAAGTGGCATGAGGTAGAAGCTGGCATTGTAGGACCCAGCAGGCAGGCGATCGGCTTCGATGGGCTTAAGGTACAGCATCGAGCCGAAAAACTTGTTCGTATACCCCAGCCACAACATCGGGTCGGTTGAATCGCTGGACTTACCAAGCAGAATTTTCCTGCCGGTCCTGAAACCTTCTTTTGATCCTGGCGCGATTTCGGTAATCGGCTTGATAATCGGGTCGACAACGCCTTTTTCAGTGCTCAGGTAGGCGTACTTGGCCATTCGTTGATCGGCGCGGAGGTCTTCACGCGGGATTCCCGTCGGGCCGAACTGATCGAGAGAGATCGAAACCTGCTCGTACGAATGATTGATCGCATCGAGGGAAACAGCGACTGAATGATCTCCCGGGGCGACCGAGTAGGTCTTGATAAGCGTCAGGAACGGCTGCTCGTCAGGGGCCGAGCCTGGCTTATCAAAATTGTAATCACGGTACAACACATAAGAGAAGCTGATTGTATGCGGATCGTCCGACCCGTCAGAATCTACCTTCCAGTTCAGTTGATCAAGCTGCCACTTGTAAGTCTGGCCGCCGATCTTAACCGTCAGCATGTTTGTAGCCAGGGATCGATAGACCTTGGACTTAGCCGGTACGGGATTCAGCAACGAGTAATGGCCCTGGTATTTTTGGGGGTCAGCCGCTAAAGCGGCTGCATAGCCGGCGGGGTCGTCCTTGTGTTCGTTGTAGAGCTTCTTATCTGCGACTGTAGCGAAATGGCTTGCGAGCTTGACGGTATTGATCGATGCGCCTTGGGTGACCAGCTCAACTTGAAACGGTATTGGTGAATCTGGATCGAGCGAGCCAATAGTTAGCTTCCTGGCTGGGTGCCTGTCCTGTGCCCACTGCCGGCGGGTGGAGTTGGCCTGGCCGACAGACAGCGTCGGCGAAGGCTTGGCCTGGGCTGCCGCGGCCTGGGCGGGCGGTGCAGGTTCGCTCTGATCGACTGCCTGCGCGGGCTGAGGCTGGGCGGCGACCTGGGCGGGAGGCGCAGGCTGGGTCTGTTCGGCGACCTGGGCAGCTGGGTCCTCTTGCGTCTCAGTTGGCTGAGGGGCATCTCTCTGGGCCTTTGAGATAAATAACATCACCATAACAGCTACCGAGATCATAACTGCCATTATGCCAAAACGTTTAGTATCCAACGCGTCGCTCCTTAGCGGCCTTCAGAGAGCCGGACTCCCAGATAGTCGTCCAACTCCGGCAGGGCATTGATTTTCTTGATTACAGAATCGACGTCGTAGGGCACCCGCACGAAACGTACTGCCCCTCGCTTAACCAGAGCGTAGCACGCCCGGTTATCACGATCGCGAGGCTGGCCGACCGAACCGACATTGATCATGGCTTTTCGATCTGGCTTGACTTCGTAAACGTCTTTCATTTCATCGGGACCGAAGAAATCAGGCGGGTCCAAAAACACACCCGGGACATGAGTGTGGCCGATGAAACACAAATGCTCGAACCGCTCGAACATCGCATGAACCTTGTTAGGATTGTTATAAACATCTTCGGGGAAGATGTACTCGTTTATGGGCCTGCGAGGACTGCCGTGGTAAAAGGCCATCTCGCCGAAGCCGAATTCCTCGCCGCTACGAGTATATTTTACCGGCAAAGCACCCACAAATTTGATCCGGGCATTGCGCTTGGCCTCGTCCGGTTCGTCGTCGAGCTGCTTGCGGGTCCAGAAAGACGCACCCTCAGCGGCGATGTTAAACTGTCTGGGCTCATACAAGACCGCGAAGTCATGATTGCCCATCAACGAAACCGAGACATGTTCCATGAGCATGTCCAGACACTTGCCGGGCTCGGGGCCGTAGCCCAAAGCATCGCCCAGACATATGATCTGATCGACGCGGCGCTCGGCAATATCAGCCAGCACAGCCGACAGAGCGTCCGTGTTTGAATGGATGTCGCTTATTACTGCTATCATGGTTGACCTAATCCCGTACCGGCGGTTTGGCTGGAAGCTCGTGAGGGCGAGCCATCAGACTAAACGCCCAAGGTATGCTAGCCGCTGGGACTCCGCCCTGTCAAATGCGTTGTACCGAACGAAGTTTCACCTTGGCCCGCCAACCGATAGGTTCTACAATCGCCTGCGGTAAAAACACCATGAAAAAACCTGTATCGATATCAATTGAAACTTCCTGCCGCGGCGGCGGAGTAGCCCTGGGCTCCGGCGATAAGATCATCGCCAGCCTGGCCTTCGACGCCTCCAGGCGGTCGGCTGTGCACCTGGTATCCTACCTGGATCAGATGCTCGCCAGTGCAGGGCTGAAACCGGCAGACCTCGATGAGCTGTACGTCTCGGCCGGGCCTGGAAGCTTTACCGGCTTGCGCGTAGGAATTACCGTCGCCAGAACACTCGCCGGGTCGATAAAAAACCTTAAATGCGTAGCCGTTCCTACACCGCATGCCATCGCCGAAAATGTCCGTGACCGGGATTGGGACAACCTCGCCGTTGTATTCGACGCCAAGGAAGAAATTTACGTCACGCTGTTCAAGCGCGACGGCAGCCTAATAACCCCTACCGGCGAGCCTTCAACACTCACCGTCGATCAGTTCATCGCCAACACACCAAAGCCGGTGCTGGTAATTGGCGAGGGACTCAGGCGCCATGAAATTGCCGGGCCGGGAATCACCCTTGCCGCGCCCGTCGCAGACGATATCCACCTACCGAAAGCTGTGGGCGTCTACCTGGCCGGCCGGGCCTCCGCCAAGGAAGGTAAGTTCACACCGCCAGCCAAGCTCCTGCCGATTTACACCCGCAAACCCGAAGCTCTGCGCCTTTGGCAAAAGCGTCACGGTGAAAATTGATCTTCAACCAGGTCAGCCTCCGCCAAGAACTGCCGGGATCCGGCTGGGCGGAGCTGGGACAATTCCATAGCCGATAGCATTCTGCAATTTCCGCCGAGCCGATCCTGTTACATAAGGGCCCAGTGCAGTCAGCAGGTTCGCCCCTTCCGTTCTGTAGTCGCTATTGTGCTTGCCGGTCAGCTTCATCCGGTACTGCCACAGAACCGGCGGAATCAAAACTTCCATGGCGGGGATATCGACAACCACTCGGCCGCCATCGTCAACAAATCTGTTCAACCGCTTATCGATCAAGTCGCTTACCTGATCGGCTGTGAAGGCTTTTTCCGGCAGCGATGCTCGATCCATCATCGCCGATGGCGCTGCAACCACGCCCTTCCAGCCTGCAAGAGCCTCAATCTCTTCATCTATCTGGCTAAGTGTCATCAACCTGCCATCCAGCGAGAATTTTCTCCCAGCGATTCCACCCCGTGGTAGCTTTTTAGGAAACCCAGCCGCTTCGATCAGCTTTATAGACCACGCTGCACGAGCGTTGTACCAATAGGTGAGTTGCTCTAGGTCATTGGCAAATAGCTGCGGGGTAACTGCCGGACCGGTCACAGCCAAGATTTGCAACTGGGCAGTTAACTCCTTAGCAACCTCACTGAGGCGAGAAGGCCTTATCCGCCTGTCTGTGGATAGGGATATTTCCAGTACCTGATCCAGATTCGCATAATCTACTTCTGGCCCGATGCCGGCGGTATCCAGCAGCAACGGGCCGCGCTGGGACAAGTTCCCGCAGCCGCCTGCCAGCAACAGGCCAAAAAGCAATACAGATTTGATACCTTGGTCATTCATAGGCTTTATACCTATCGGCGAAAAGACCGATGCATCATCTAACGGACTTGGGCGTCCTTGGTAATTTCTGCGACAACTATCGTAGCGTAACAACCCGATGGAGTGGTGAAATTAAGCTCTATAAACTCGCCCCGCTCGTCCAGGCCGGCTGAGATATCAGCCTCGTCCAGCTTGAACCGCAATGGCCGGCGGGTACCCTTTAGTTTCATCGCCCCGACGTTACGGAAATCCTCCAGGGCCATCTCCTGATCAGCCAACACTTGCTGTTCAATCTTACCCGGCTCGCCGGTAGCCAAGCTGCTGCGATAACCAAAAATCGGGCCGGTCGGGCTGATCTCGAACCGATCTGCCCTTGGCTGATCCGTCTGGATATCCTCAACGGTAAAAATCCCGCCGGTATCGATCTTTTGAGCAAGGTCGCCGGGATAGACCTTATCAATTTCGGGCATGCGAGAAGCGAGAACTTCATTGAACATCTCCGACTGAAAGGCAGAGACGTACAGTTTTTTCATCCGCCGGTCTATCGCTCCGATGGCAGGCCCTGGTCGCTGCTTCTTTTTGTAGGCTGAAAGGGCCTTTCGCTCGTTGGCGTAATGCCTCGGCCAGAGTTCTTTGGCACGGTCAAAGAAACCTGCATCGAAGGCATCACGAGCGGCCTTGCACTCTGTAGGATCATCGGCCTGGGGCTGACCCAGATAAAGTTCGATGAAATTTTTCAACTCGTTGGTTATCAGAAACTTACCCAGCTTGCCGGTATCGCCCCTCAGGCCGAACCGCTGCGGGCCGAAATAATTCGCCGCGCCCTTTTCGATAAGGACGTCAAAAATCTCTCGTGCCTGATCCAACTGGTCGATCCCTACGCCACGAATCTTTATGCAGAACCGATTGCCCGCGAGGTGGCCTGGCCGGAGCTTATTACCATGTCTGCCAGTCCAGATAACCTTTAACTGAGGGTCTTTGTACTTGGCGATCTTTTCGATTTCGGCATGTTCAAGAGACAGTAACTGGGTGGTTACCGCGTGGGCATCCTTCATGCCTGCAAGACCGATCTGCCGGCCCTGGACACCCATATATCTGGCGATCCGATCGATGGCAACTGGAGTGGGAATGCCAACCTTGCGAATGCGGAAGTAGACGTGCGTCCCCTCGCCGGAAGGCTCGTAGAGGGGCAATTCATCGACCAGAAAATCGTCGGAAGTTTCCTTAATACGTCCGCCGATGCCGGGCAGAGATTCAGTCAAGTATGGATGTTTTTCAAGTTGGTCAGTCATTTACATAGTCCTAGAAAAAGTGGAGTTCTAAAGTAGGGTCGGCAACTTGTTGCCGACGGAACGAATGCCGTAAGATTGCGTCGGCAGCAAAGCTGCCAACCCTACGGTCTAATATTACAGCCGACACACACTGGCTGAAACGACCGCGATTTTCAATTGTTTTTGTGACCGACCCTACGACCTTTCTGCTGCCGCATATTTCTTACGCAGTGAGAAGCTCAGAAATACAAGAAACCATTAGGTCCGGCGCGGGGCCAACTGGAGGCTTCGGGGCATCGCTTGCATTTACCCATACAGAGGAAATACCAGCGTTGTTTGCACCAAGGACATCGCGGTGAAGCTTGTCGCCAACGTACACGATTCGGGATCGATCACACGAGAGTTTAGCAATGGCCTGGTCAAACAAGCGACGAGACGGCTTGATGGAACCGTGGTCCGAAGAAAACACTATCACGTCCATCAGGGATTCGATTTGTGCGCGTTTGAACTCGGCCATGAAGACCGCACTGCTCGACCACACGTTGGACACAACACCGAGTCGATGCGAATCATGAAGCCGACGCAGCACTTGTGCGTGAAAGGGGGAGACTTTTCCCACCTCATGCATTGCGAACGTCATAGCCAGGAGATCGAGTTCGGTGGCTGGCAAATCCCGTGTTTCCTGCATAACGTTGAGATGCTGCCTCACCGTAGGGAAGGCAACGTAATGGTCTGCGTCCCTGGCCAAGGACAACATGCCACCGAACAAGGAATCCAATGCTTGAAGTACGGTCTCCCGAGACAACGCCCCCCCATCCAGGGCGGCATAGGTGCAGATCATATCCTCGTAGAACCTATCGCATCCAAACATGAACGTATTGCCCATGTCGAGCAAAACAACCTCAAAATTGTCAATGAACCGGGCTGACATTGCACGATAGTACTCAACCATCTGGACATGAGCAAGAAAGTAGGGTCGGCAACATTCATTCCGTCGGTAAGTAATGGACCTTGTTTTCCGTCACCCCAATACCCATATTAAAAAGGCGTTATAAGGGGCAAAAATGGCAGTCTTTAGTGTGTTTATACTGGCTTTGGCGTGGCGTTTCGCAGACAATACATAGTCTATGATAATGTACAGGTCTGGGGGGTAAATTCAGAGGCTGAACTTGCATTCGGCTAATCAGTTAAGGAAGAGGAATAATATGACGGCCAAGGATACGGCCCCCGTAAAAACAGCGCCTGTCGAAGGCGTATATGACGAAGCCCAGATCAAGGTTTTGCGCGGCCTGGAGGCTGTGCGCAAACGCCCTGGCATGTATATCGGCGACACGACCCCAAGAGGCCTGCACCATCTGGTCTGGGAGATTGTCGATAACGCTATAGATGAAGCCATGGCCGGTCGATGCTCGAATATCGACGTCACGGTCCACATGGATGATTCGGTCTCAGTCAGCGATGACGGTGTAGGAATCCCCGTAGGTATCCACCCGACCGAGGGAATATCGACGCTGGAAGTTGTCTTCTGCCAACTGCACGCCGGCGGCAAGTTCGACCACGGAGTCTACAAGGTCTCCGGCGGGCTGCACGGAGTGGGTGCGTCGGTTGTTAACGCCCTGAGCGAATGGCTGGAAGTTGAAGTCTGCCGCAACGGCGAAATCTTCCACATGCAGTTTGAAAGAGGCAAAAAGAAAGACGAGCTCAAGAAAATCGGCTTCCGTAAGAAAACGGGCACGAAGGTTACGTTCAGGCCTGACCATGAAATTTTTCCTGAAATCTCGATGAAGTATGAGACTCTGGTAACGCGGCTGAGGGAGCTGGCGTATCTAAACGAAGGCGTATGTATAAACCTGACAGATGAGCGAACGGAAAAATCCGAGACGTTCCAGTTTGACGATGGACTGATCGCCTTCATTCAACACCTCAACGAAGGCAAACAAACGCTTCATAACCCGATTATGATCCACTACGAAGACGAGGAAAATAAACTCGTCGCCGATATCGTCATTCAGTACACCGAAGGCTACTCCGAGACAATTTTCTCCTACGCCAACAACATAAATACGCTGGAAGGCGGAACGCATCTATCCGGTTTCAAAAGTGCGATGACCCGCTCGATAAACGCTTATGGCAAAGCGGCAAAGCTGCTCAAAAGCACAACCCCCTCGGGCGACGATGTGCGCGAAGGGCTGACGACGATAATTTCGGTTAAGGTTCCCGAGCCGCAATTCGAAGGCCAGACCAAGACGAAACTCGGAAATAGCGAAGTAGAAGGCTTTGTTACGCAAGTACTTAACGAAGCATTAGGCAGTTGGCTTGAAGAACACCCCACCGAATCAAAGAAAATCGTCAACAAGGTTCTCCAGGCCATGCAAGGCCGCGATGCCGCACGCAAGGCACGCGATCTTACCAGGCGAAAAGGCGTGCTTTCCAGCGGGTCGCTGCCGGGCAAACTTGCCGACTGCCGCAGCAAAGACATGGAATCTACCGAGCTGTTCCTGGTTGAGGGCGACTCTGCAGGCGGCCCGGCCAAGCAGGGGCGAAACTCCGCCATACAGGCAATCCTTCCGCTGCGCGGTAAGATCATCAACGTAGAAAAGGCCAGGCTCGACAGGATTCTCGCCTTCCCGGAAATCCCCAAGATCGTCTCAGCCCTGGGAGTAGGAATCGGCGAGGACGAGTTCGATATTTCCAAACTACGTTACGGCAAGATCATCATCATGACCGACGCCGATGTCGACGGCAGCCACATCCGCACGCTGCTGCTGACTTTCTTCTTCAGGTACATGAAGCCGCTGATAACCAACGGACGAATCTACATCGCCCAGCCGCCGCTATACCTCGTCACCCGAAAGCGACACAAGGAATATGTAATCGACGAGCGACAGATGCGAAAGACACTGGTCAAGCTCGGTATGGATGGCACAACTCTGGAAGTGCGCGACATCCAAGGCGATGGCAAAGTCGTGCAGGAATTTACCGGGGAAAAGCTGGCCGACCTTATCGCCACTTTAGAACGGCTAGCCGACAGTATCCGCATTCTTCAGCGTCGCGGCCTGGACTTCGAAACGCTCATGGCCAACCGCAAAGCCGACCAGCTTCCGACGCACTGGCTGGTAATCGACAGCGAAGACGTCTTCTGTCACTCAGCGGCTGAGTATGAAAAAATCCTGCTCGAATATGCCGAAGACGAAGATGCCGACGAACAAGCCAGCCCAAGCTTCTCGCGAATTCGCAAACGCGCCGAACTGCACGAGGTAAAGCAGATCACCGATGCTATCGGCCAACTGAAAAGCTTCGGCCTCTCCATTGAAGACTACTTCGGCCTGCGGAAAGAATCCGTCACCGGCGAGAAGGCTCCCGCCAAGTACGTCCTCGTCGGTGAAGATGACGAGATCGCACTCGACAACATCTCTCAGATCGCGCCGGGCATCCGCCAGGCCGGGTCGAAGGGCATCGAGATCAAACGCTTCAAGGGCCTCGGCGAAATGAATGCCGATCAACTTTGGGAAACCACCATGGACCCGGACCGCCGCGTGCTGTTGCGAGTCCAGGCCGACGATGCCGAGGAGGCTGAGCGAATGTTCACGCTGCTGATGGGCGACGACGTCCAGCGCCGTCGAGCATTCATCGAAGAGCACGCGCTTGAGGTTAAAAATCTCGACATCTAACCCCGCCACCGAAATGAGGTGCGAAACTTTTTACGAGGGGCTTCGCTGTTGGCCGGCGTTCGTTTTCCTTCAATATCTTTGCGTTTTCTTTGATGGTTTGCCCCTGGCCTTCGACCGAATTCGATTCATTTGCAGAAAATTCGACGGAATTCGATATTCTTCGATGGTTTTCAATCTGCTTGCGGTGGCCAGGTAATTGGACGGGTGGCACTGCTCGCTTACGGTGAGCCCGCTTACCCTGAGTTTATCGAAGGGGTCGAACCGGTTGCACGCGGAATCTTACTGGGTGGTGTCCTTGCAAGAAATGAAACCGCTTACTTCCAGTGGGTACGATCGAGCATCTACCAACGATGATTGCGTCTTACAAAAATATTCGGATGTGAAAGATTTGACTCTGGGTGGCACGGTTTGCTTGCCAAACCGTGATGAGTGGGTGCAAAAAAGCAAGCGCCTCTACTATTACTTCAGTGGCACCGGCTGCGCGCGCAAAAGAGGTTCTTTGATTTGATAGGTCTACCCCAACTCCTTACCCAGCCGGCGAATAAACACTGCAAAAAAATTTCATTTTTCTCCGACCCATCGAAAACCAGGACGCCATTTGCGCGCCCACGCTCGGGCCGCTTCAGCGCCGACCTCAAGTTCAGATAGATGCCGACTAACAGCGGCTTCATAGTGCTTATTATCTTCGCCTGCGAGGCATCGCTGCACAACGTAGCGCGAAGATCCACTTACAGGCACACTGAAATACCAAATTCCCTGGTTGGCTTTTTCTGGCTCACTTGCGTTTTCTGCGATAAACCTAGCACACGTCGGCTTATCCATTTTGTGATCGCCGCTCAATTGTTTGACTACGAACTCAATCCATGTGTCAACCGGCTGAAGAAGCCAGCGGTCTTGGGCGGATGCCAGATTGAACCTTACAGCAACATCGCGCAGAAAGAACGAGGCTATCTTGACATGAACACCGCCAATTCTTAGAAGTTGACTGTGAGCTTCTTTTACCTTGCCAGCCTGTATCTTTTCGCGCGCCCACGATACAAGGGGCGTTTCTAATTCAGCTGCAAACTGAATCGCTGAAATCTTTCGGATGCTGCTCTGACGTTGACTTCCACGAAACAGCCTGGTGTAGCGGGTTCCTTTGGGGCACATCGGGTTGTTGGCATGGTTTAAACGCTGGTTGTTAAGTTTCTCCGCAAACCGGATCCCGGCCGACTCGGCAATATCTGGACACAGGGGATGCGTCATTATTTCGTCAATCGTATCTACCGCCACCGGGGCATAGTCGGGAGATCTGCCCTGCCGCTCAAATGCATAACTCGACAAGAACAGCAGCACAGACGCCCACCGATCATTGACCGCATCGCCGCAGGAATCCCATATAGGATTCATTAGCCGCGAAATAAATAGCTGCGAAAGCTTTTCAAACCGCTCCATCATTTTCTACTAGTCCCCCATTGGAGTTAGCCAACCAGTTTCAATTACATCGTTTATCGAACACCAACACTTTTAGCCTACTCAACTAAACCTCCCTGGCCTGGCAGCGGGAAGAGGCGAAAAAACATGCAGACCTGAACCAATATGATCAAACCTAAGGCAGTTGGAAGCAAAGCAATTTCTCCAAATACCGGCGATTGGTGCGGCATTGGGCACAGGACAACGGAAAGATGTTACGACTTTCCTTTTCGACTCACTTTGATAGCATCGGCATTTCTTAGTCATAGACACAATGACAAGCCATTGTTACCCTCTTCGCCTCGACAGATCATTACATGGGTAATTACATGAGCTTGATTGACGACATCATAGAAGCTGAGACGACATTTTTCACACGGTTCGCCAATGTTGAGCGCCGCGACTATGGCCTGATTTACTACACGCAGGATATCCCCGACTCGCACGACGGCAATCACGCTCACATCCTCCAGCCATGTGATATCAACGAAGCTGTCGCTGACATCGAAGATTTCTACCGAACGAAGAACCTAACCCCGCGGATCAACCATTACTCCAAACCTGGCGAGGGCTTTGGGAAGGATCTCCGGGCTGCCCTTCAAGCGAGAGGCTATGAGTTTGGGGATCATGACAACCAATTCCTCGTTCACCGCAGGCCATCGCAAATAAAACCTGCCGCCGAGCTGTCTATCCGCCGGGTGCAAGAGCCCCTACCCGAACTGCTGGCTATGGTCGAACAAGCTGAAAACCAGCGTGCGTTGAGGGTGATCCGCAGAAGTTTAGAATGCCCGGGCTTTCATCTGCTGGTGGGTTTTATCGACGGCCGGCCCGTTTCAATGGCTGCGGTGGAGCAGCCTGGCCCGGTCTCACGAGTGGACGACGTCCTGACGGCCAAGCCCTTTCGTGGTAAGGGCTATTGCAGCGCCGTCATCGATGAACTCGTGCGCTATCACAGCCGGGAATTTGGTGGCGAGCTTTGCCTGTATACATCCAACCCCACCGCCGCCCGAATCTACGAAAAAGCCGGCTTTGTTAAAATCGACGGCACGATCGAGAGCTGGTCAGCCTGGCTTGACTGACAGACATGAAGTCATCTCTTGTGCATCCCGCAACTACTTTTGACGGGAGCAATTTCGCCGACATACCCGCCCTACTTTCTGAAGCACCACGACCGATCACTGCTTGGACTTGCAACTCTTGCTGGCTAAGATCTTAAAGTAGTCAGCGACGTACCCGCGCCTGTGTTCGGTACTGCCGGGGGTACCCGTCGGGTTGTGGTGCAAATGGCGAGCGTCTTCCCAAACACCCCTGATTTCCAAGGCTGTCTTGATAAGCTCATTGAAAATATCCGGAAGCAGATGGCGGAACTCGCCGATTCACGTCAAGTCACTGCGCGGCGAGTGGCCTGCCTGCTTGCAAGGCCGTGTTGCGCAAGAAAGAGTGTGCTTGAGTAAGCTCAAGCGTGTCATCCAACTAAACCCCCGCCTCTCCCCTTGCTCCATAGGGAGCGAACTTGAGTTGCTCCTTAAAGTCCACTTCTAAAATATGCTTATTCCAATGGCAATCGCGCACTTCAAACTTGATCTTATCAGGATTAATTAATAATTCTTTATCTTCGGTCGTTAAGCAAATGTAACCAACAAGTGGAGAGTCATAGGGAATTGATAGTTCGTCGAATCTAGAAATTAGGCGAACACTATCGGTACCCCATAACACCTTATCTCTCAAACCAAAGTCAGTCGTTGCGAACTCAGTCGATTGTTCCAACAAAAGGGCCTTTGTGGACCTGCCATTCTTGATCAGTTGGATATCCATCGTCTCGAAGTAAAGAAATGCTATCCTGGAAGATAAGTTAGAAATTCGCACAAGAACCCGCAGTTGGTTCGGCTCTATTGTCTGAGGACTAGAACTACAAGTGAAGAGCCAAGGTGCGAATAGGCGGAGCCTAGGCTTCCGATTATAGAAGTGCTTATACAGAGTCAGAGCAAAAGCAGAAAGACCTGTCACTGCACCTATCAAGGCTATAGATATTGCAAGATTATCCATCTTCTCACCAAATTTAATAAGTTGATCTAACCTCAGCCGCAAGGTCAGATGCACCACACCTCGCGATTCGATAAATTTTCACACAGATTTACTCTTGGCATTACTCGGCGGCCCACTACAACTCCGCCTGCTTCGCTCCCAGTGCTTCGGTCAGCCGGTCGAAATCATCGAGTGAATAATACTCGACGACAACCCTGCCGGAGTTCTTAGCCCGGCCTGGCTTGATTGAAACTCGCGTGCCGAAGGACTGGGTCAACTGCTCTTCCATATCAACAACGTAGGCCTGCTTTTGCCTGCGTGGCAAGGCAACTTTGTCGCTGGCAGGGCCGGCGGCGACCAACGTTTCAAGCCGACGGACAGACAGGCCGTCGCGGATTACTCGCTTAGCCAGTTCGAGTTGGCGGGCCGGTTCGCCGATCAGCCCGGCAAGGACTTTTCCATGTCCGAAACTTATTAGGGCGAGACGGAGCATCTCCTGAACATTAGTTTGTAGGTCGAGTAGTCGCAAATGGTTAGCAATTGTTACCCGCCCTATCCCAAGTTTTTCCGCTGCCTCGGCCTGGGTCAGCTCGAACCGATCTATATATTGACGATAGGCCTCGCCCTGTTCGATAGGATTGAGATCCTCACGCTGGATATTTTCGATCAGTGCCCACTCGAGCATCTCCCTGCCGGTGGCTTGGCGAACTACGCAAGGCACGGAATCAAGGCCCGCCTGCCTTGCAGCCCGCAGCCGCCGCTCGCCGGCAATTAAAACATACCTATCGCCATTGCCGGCTTCCACATCTTCTTTTACAAGCAGGGGTTGAAGAATTCCCTGGATAGAGATACTGCTTGCAAGGTCCGATAACTCATCGGATGAAAATTCCTTGCGTGGCTGATACGGGTTTGCGGTAATCTTATCAATTCGAATACTGAGCGGTGTACCCTTCGGCTGGGGTGGGGAGACCGGTGCGGCAGAGTCGGCCTGGATGGATTGGGCGGGCACTGTTGTCCCGACATAAGATGGTGCCATATCGACTGTAGTTGTCTCGGCTTCGTAGTTTGCTTCTACCGCTGCGAGATCGGCAGAGTTTACTACAATGCTGGAAAGCCCCCTACCGAGGCGTTTTTTGGACTTTACGAGTTTGGAATTCTTGGCCATCGAGGGCCTCCTTTCCCTTTTGGCTGAGGATTTGCTTGAAAGCAAGTTCCACGTGGAACATTGCCCAGACCAATTTAAGCTTGTCTGTAGCAATTGGGCCTGGCTGGGCGGCAGCTGACAGCGTCGTCCTGCATCAACGATGAAAAGGCATCGCCTGCTTCTGACTCCTTGTCAGCCTTGTCCTCACCGACGGCCAATCGATACATTCAATCCTAAAGTGCTCTTATAGTCACTTCATATTTCTTAAGATAACAACCACGCGCCAAACGGCAATAATGTATTGCCAAAATAAACTAAAAGTTTTGCAGGAGGTGAAATTTCCATGTTCCACGTGGAACACGGTGGCGGAGAGGTTGATTGGCTAGCGCCGGTTTATTAACCACCGGCCCAGGACTAACAAAGCCCACAAACGATGTGAATGATCGTCTCGACCCCCAACGTGATCATTTATAAGCCCGGCTAGGGATTCAGTGCGAAAAATAGCTTCCCGGCGCAACTCCGGGCCAAGCAATACATCTTTAAGCATTGGCAGGAGATCCCCGCGAAGCCAGCGGGCAAGCGGCAGTCCAAAGCCACGTTTTGGCGCTGCGATAATCTCGGCAGGGAGGATATCAGCGAAAGCCTGCCGTAGGATCAGCTTTCCCTGTTGCCGGCTAACTTTCTTATCAACAGGCAGCGACAGGCCAAGATTGACCAGATCATGGTCCAAAAAGGGCGATCGCAACTCAAGAGAGGCTGCCATCGATGCGATGTCGGTCTTCACCAGCAGGTCATCCGGCAGATATGTAAGGAGGTCATGCATCTGCGCTCTGGGAACTTCTGATTCAAACTGACTTGCCTCGTAGAGCTCCATGAATCTCTCACAAGGGCTGTTCAGGTTGACTTTCTGGGCGAAATCCTCGCTTAATAGCAGGGTAAGGTCGGAAGTGCTAAAGAGGCTACGGTGCATAAAATACTGCTGAGAATAGGGATACGGTAGGGCGTCGGCAAATCTTATAAGTCTTCGAAGGCGGCTTCGCTCAGTGCCCCGGGCGAACGGCCTGGCCAGGGACGCTAGGATCTTTGTAGCAAGGTAACCTGCATTGCCCATAGACTGGGAGATTAGAAGCGCTCGGTACCGGTCGTACCCGCCGAAGACTTCATCCCCGCCATCGCCGCCAAGTGCGACGGTAACCGATTGGCGGGCAGCCTTGCAGATAAGGTACGTAGCAATCGCACTGGAATCTCCAAACGGCTCATCGTACATATTAAGGAAATCGTCAACGGCTGAGACGGCATCAACTTTTACCTCAACCTCCGTATGCTCCGTCCGATAATGTTTAGCTACCAGCCTTGCCAGCGGTCTTTCATCGTACTGGGGATCTGCAAAACCGGCTGTAAATGTCTTAACCCCTCCAGTGCATCCTGCGAACTTAGCCATGAGGGCAACGACGATCGCAGAATCCAACCCGCCGCTTAGAAGTGCCCCAAGCGGGACATCCGATACCATCCTAGCCTCGACAGCTCGAGCAACGCTGGTCCTTACCAACTCTAATTGCTCAGCGGGGTCTCCAGGCAGATCAACAATCGAAGGCTTCCAGAAACGTTTCGATTTAAACTCCGGCCCCTCGACAACAGCTACAGAACCAGGCTCCAGTTTCATCAATCCCGTCCAAATGCTCTTGGATGACGGGACATAACCCATTGTCAGATAATCGGGTATCGCATCGGAGTTGATTTGCGTTCCCACCGAATTCCCTGCAAGGATTGCCTTTGCCTCGGAGGCGAAGATTAGCCTATCCTTAAGCGGGGCGTACCATAAGGGCTTCTGGCCCAGTCGATCCCGACCCATAATAAGCCTGCCGGCGGTTTCATCATAAATCACACACGCGAACATGCCATCAAGCCGGTCAAACACCTGCGGGCCCAGCTTGCAATACAAAGCCAGCAGGACTTCAGTATCCCCTTCGCTGCGAAACTGCCAACCATCACCGGTAAGTTCGCGGCGAAGTTTGCGGAAATTGTAGATCTCGCCGTTGAATGCAATGGTGACCTTACCAGTCGGGTCGGTCATCGGTTGGTGTGAGGAGGGGGGGTCGATTACCGAAAGTCGGCGAAAGCCAATAGCGCAACGGTTATCAGACGAAAGAAAGCTTCCCTTTTCATCTGGCCCGCGATGGGTAAGGGTCGCTGCCATGGTCTGGGCCAGGGGTAAGTCTGCCTGGCCGGCGTAGACGAACTGACCGGCAAAACCGCACATCAGGCTCACCTAAGTGGTTGTGGTAACTTTAGTTATATCGCTACAGAGTTCTAGCCCGCAAATATTATGAGCGTTTAAGGGGTTTCGGCGGCTCTTAAGGCAGCTGCGAATTCGGTATTTATTTCTTCTGCCAGCAGCTCCTGGAACTCATCCTTATCGTACCACTCACTCTCGCCATTAACCATCAATACGGCCCTGCCCGAACCCATCTGGCCCCCGCCAAATTCACAGGCAATAATTTTATTGGCTGAGGCGGTATCTCTTTTTAATAGCACGGAGGCTGGGATGTAGAAAAAAGCAATCTCTTTATCTGGAAATGCAGCCGACTTGAGTTGGCGAGGTTCGAGATAATTTTTCGTTATCAGATCCTTGAGGGTCTTGGGTGGCCTGCCGATCGCTCGCTCGTATGCCCGCAATCCATTATGCATACCCCGCAGATTCGTTACCGTTTTTTCTCTTGCATTGGATGTCTTATTGACCAGGTATGACGGCACGCCCACCAATAATGATATTAGAAAGGCCAGTGCAAGGACCCCGCCTATAGCCGGGCTGCCCAATCGCACCGCTTCGCCGAAAGAAACTTCATACTTGGCCCAGAGCACCAACATCGAAACTGCTACCATTGAAATCAATGAGAGAATTACGCCCGATATGGCAAAAAAGTATTTCAACTGCGTAAAAACAGCTAAGACATAGAAGAAATAGACGATTATAACCGCAGCAAAGCCCCCGGCCGAGCCGGCGAGAAAAACGCTCAGTACACAGCTACCCAACTTTGGGGGTTTGCGAATGTTGCCCCGCTTGAGAAGCGACTTGCGAAGCAGATGACCACCGCCGACAAGCCAACCGGCAACAAATACGAAAAACGCCGGGACCATCCATATATTCATCAGACCGATGAGTTTACCCATGGGTTAATCCAATCTTACATGACTTGTCTTATGTGCCCCCAACCAATGCAGCTGGATATAGCACCTTCAGGGTAATAGCTTATCGCCAATTCAATCAAAGGGCAACCAGGTGGCCTAAGAAACTCCCCGGTTGTCCAACGCCCTCCGGATAGCTACAATCTTGCCATTGGCTCGTCGTTTTACTGAGAAATTTCGCTCAGTTACTCGACCAGCCGCGAAAGGATCACACATTTATGAACAAGACGGAACTTAATTCACTTGCCGATATCTGGCCGCTCCAGGGGGAACTTAACGCGCGCACCGGTTTCGATACCCTCGGCCTCGGCAATCAGCTCGCCAAAGCCATGGAAGACGGAACGCTTCCCGAAGACGGCGGGATACGAACTGAAGTAGGCCGGGCGCTTAAAAATTATCTCGACGCACTTTCCGACGAATGCACCGAGCTTCATCACTGCCTGTCGTGGAAGCACTGGTACCGCGAGGCCAAGGAAGGCCGGCAGTACGAGCTGCGCGATATCCAGAACGCACGCGTCGAAGCTACCGACATGCTGTTCTTTTGGATCAGTATCTGTCAGCTGCTCGGCATGGCCCCAGAAGACGTGTTCCGCCTCTACGAGGGCAAGCTGAAAATTAACCACAAGCGGCAGGATGAAAACCGCTCGCAGGAAGAACACGCCAACCACGAAGACGAAAACAGGGACGTGCTGTAAAAAACTTTACTGTGGGTCATTTCAACATGTTTGAAGATAAACGCGCGACTATTCTTAGGCTGGTCCTCGCTCTGGCCTTTGCCTCTTTGCTTGCAGGCTGCGCGAGCAATAATGACTATACACATTTAGAAGCATATGACGAGGTGCGAACCAAGGATGATATTGAACGGGTAAAGGGTGTCGGCTATGGCTTGATTGCCCCTTCCGGCTGGCGAATGGAAATAACG
>SDBV01004085.1_pt1 | contig 21152 bp, 14 predicted proteins | sample 2277081 | NCBI WGS metagenome assembly SDBV01 (sample SAMN10402039, study PRJNA504765) | marine sediment metagenome | isolation source: marine sediment core GS10_PC15, 223 cmbsf | place: Arctic Ocean: Southern Knipovich Ridge | collected 2010 | reverse complement strand
GCAACATCTACAGCTTGTATGTTTTCAATATAATACATTCTCAGTGCTTCATACTGTCGGTGTGAAACGGACTTTGGCTTTAGAAAAAAGTTTTCAATCTTCATCAAAATACGGTTATATATCGTCGTGATGAAGATAGTCAATATTTCTTTAAATATAAAACACAAACCAGCAATAGTTATTAACAGGTTTATTCACTGGCAATTGAGATGTTATCAGAGAATTAAAGGAATTTATTTCGCACCCGTAATATACCTTCAATAACTATTAATAGCCGTATTTACGAAAAAATCATCTAAGAGAAACGATGGTAATAGACTGCTATTCTGGAAATTAGGCTGCTCCAGGCAACTCGCTGAGACTTCTTAATACGGTTAGATTAAATCGTGAAAATCCGTGATAATATTAAATTTGAAATCGCTCAGAACCAGGAAAGATGGTGTTGGTGCGATGCGTTGTATATGGCAGCTCCAACCTATGCTTTATATGCCAACATAACAGGAAATGATGCCTATCGTGAGTTCATGAACCGGGAATTTTGGGTAACTATGGAAACCTTATATGATAAGGAAGAGAGACTTGTTTTTCGGGATACAAGGTTTATGACAAAGAAAGAAGCCAACGGTGAAAAAGTGTTCTGGGGAAGAGGTAACGGCTGGGTTGTAGGTGCACTTGCAAGAGTTATGAACTTTTTACCTGAGGATTATCATTCACAAGATAAATACGAGCAGTATTTTGTGGAAATTATGTCCCGAATAGTGGAATTGCAAGGTTCTGATGGATATTGGCGCAGCAGTTTGTTAGACCCTGAATCATATCCCTCAAAAGAAACCAGTGCCACAGGTTTTTATACCTATGCATTATGGTGGGGAATAAATAAGGGATTACTTGACAGGGAAAGCTTCCTGGAACCTGCAACCAGAGCATGGGAAGCAATGGTAAAGGCTGTTCAGCGCTCAGGAATGCTTGGATATGTCCAGGCTATTGGAGATACCCCGCAAAATGTGTCAGCTGATAGCAATGATGTATATGGAACAGCCGCTTTTATGCTGGCCGGGCTCGAAGTCTCAAAATTCATACTTGTAAAATAAATAGATGATATAACAATATCATGGACGGGATAAAAAAAGTCATTTTTTCCAGTCTGATCTTTTTTACGATTCTCCAAGCTTGCACAAATCAGACAGGCACTACTTTTTATGTGGATGGGGAAATTGGGAACAATGCAAATTCCGGCACATCACCAGGTAAGGCATTGAAAACCTTACAAGCCGTTAATATCCTGAAGTTGTTGCCCGGGGACAAGGTACTTTTAAAAGCCGGCTGCGATTTTGCCGGTCCGCTTAATCCCCAGGGCAGTGGTGTAGCTGGGCTGCCAATTGTTATAGATCGCTAAGGCGACGGTGCCAACCCGCTTATCGCCGGCCAAGGCAAGGTAGAGAACACCATCCGCCTGCACAACCAGCATCACTGGGAGATCCGCAACCTGACCATCACCAACACCGACGGTGGCAGCTGGGATGATAAGGGACGAACCATTCGCAGGGCGGTCTATGTGACAGCCGGGGATACGGCCTATCTGAGCCACAGCTATGACTGGATAATCCGCAACCGGGTATTCATGGCCGATCGCTACTCGCTGCCTCCGGGCGGTTTGCATGGTGGTGATCCGCTGCCGACCAAAGAGGCGGCGATCAAAAGTTTCAACTCGAAGAACTGGGACGGTGACACCTACCAGGTATGCAACATCATGGGCAAGGAGATTAAAAGTCACGCAGAAGTCGTGCGATCCAAGGGATTGGATCCGGCAAAAGACGAAATCATAACGATGCTCCACGAGATGATCGACGCGAAGTTTGCGAATGGGCGTTGGGGAATAAATGGTAACGCCGACGGCAATATGAAGATGGCGGTTACCTACTGCACCTATGACTGGCCGATCCCGAATCACAAAGAATTGATCGACTTCACGCTGGATGGCGCGAACGGACAATTCAAGGGACGCGGTTGCAGTGCGTTCAACCAGATGTGGGTGCTGGCCGAAGCGCGCAGGCAGTTTCCGGACGGCTATCGCGGTGATGAGATCGACGAGTCGCTGGCCCAGTCGTTACTGACCTTCCTTGGAAACTGGAATGAGAACTACAATTTCTATAGCAAGAACTGGAGAGGAAAACACAACAACGGCGTGACGCTTTTCATGACCCATCTGTTGCTCGACATTCCAATCATGCGCGGCAGCGCGGTCTACAACTGGCGGCAGAACCCTATCATCACACGCGGTAAGGACGGCACAATCACGCGCAACAAGGTGACCTATACGACACCGAGATTCCTGTTTTACGATTAGCTATCGACTACAAAATGAGGTAAAAACAGAATAAGAAAATGAGAGTAAAAAGATTGCTGAGATGGGTTATGGCAATGGGAATAGTTGCCATCAATTTTACGGGGTGTCATACTCCGGAAAGTGAAGGTGACCTGAGCTGGTTAGAGCAGTACAATGTTGTCTGGACAACGCAGAGTGAAAATGCTGGAGGGTCCATGCCGGTATCGGGTGGAGATATTGGCCTGAACGTATGGGTGGAGAATAACGAATTGATGTTCTACATGGGCCGTGCAGGTTACCGCGACGAGAACGGTGCCATATTAAAACCGGGCCGGGTTCGTATGAAGCTCATCCCAAATCCCTTTGAAAATGTCACATTCCATCAGGAACTTAAACTTAGTGAGGGATATGTTTTATTCAGCGGACTACTTCCTGATGGCAAACCTGTTGAAATAAAGGCATGGGTGGAGGTCTCCCGGCCGATTGTTCATATGGACATTAAATCGGATAAGCCGGTTAGTGTTGAAGCTACTTACGAATCGTGGAGAGTTGAGGATATTGAGTTGCCAAATGATCCTAGTAAATTTGACCGCCGTGCCATGTGCATGATGAATCGCGATACCTATCAGGGAAAGGTCTTTCTTTACAGGGATAAGATCCGCGCCACTGAGAAGTTTGTCCGCTTTCATCACCGCGTAGACAATGACAGGGGAAGCTTCAACTTCCAGGTAAAGCAGCAAGACCTTGAACCGGTTCGTGATCAACTCGTAAATCCAATGGAAAACCTTATCTGGGGAGGTGTCATGGTTGGTGACAACTTCACCCTTGCCGGGAAAACAAGCGGGATCTATGCCGAAACCCCGTTCAGGGGCTGGAATTATATCAGCAAAAAACCTGCAAAGTCTCACCGCATAAGGGTCTGCCTGCATCTTGATCAGGTTGAGAATCAAAATACATGGGACAAAGCACTACAAGAACTGGTTGATCTTTCACCTGAAGAAGATGCAAAGGCCTGGAAAGCGAATCAGAAGTGGTGGTCTGATTTCTGGAGCCGCAGCCATCTGGTTATCAATTCCGGCCGTGGTGAAGAGGATGAAGGCTGGCGCATCGGACGTAATTACCAGCTTTTCCGTTATATGCTAGCCAGCAATGTAAACGGTAGCGAATCAACCCAGTTCAACGGGGGACTTTTTACCTTTGATCCCCTCTATGTAAACGGCAGAAAAGGCCCTGGCTATACTCCTGATCATCGTCAGTGGGGTGCAGGATTCACTGCTCAGAATCAGCGTATGATGGTCTGGCCACTCTTGAAATCGGGCGATTTCGATATGGTGACACCAGGCTTTAGCCTCTATCTGGACGGCCTTCCCAATGCCATTGCCCGTGTGCGGAACTACTGGAAACACGATGGTTGCTGCTTCACAGAACAAACAGCAAATACCGCATTGCCAGGTTCCGCGATGTATGGGTTCGATCAGACCGGAGGACGCAGCCGGCCAAAAGAGCTCGAATCAGGCCTTCAGGTCAATGCGGCATGTATCCATATTTATGAGTCGCAACTGGAGTATGCCTGGCTCATGCTACGCTTCCATCAGTTCACTGGAGTGGATCTGGCCCCGTATTTAGAGTTCATTGAGCAGTCCGTTATCTTTTATGACGAGCATTACCGCTTTCGTTGCAAGCAGCTTACCGGAAAAGAGCTGGACGAGAATGGCAAACTGGCTATCTATCCTGCCAATACCCTGGAGCATCATACCGATGCGCGTAACCCAACAAGTGTGATTGCCGGGCTGAAGCGCGTCCTTAGTGAACTCAATAGCCTTCCAGAGCAGTACACCTCTACCGAAAAGAAGAAACGTTGGCAGACCATCCTGGATCGCCTGCCGGAGATGCCATACGGCCATAGTGAGAAATTCGAAGGTACATATCTTAAACCGGCTGAAAACCATGAACACCAGAGCTGGCATTGCCCGGAGATGTATCCGCTGTATCCCTATGAGATCTATGGCGTCGGGCTGCCCGGCCTGGATTTAATGAAACATACTTCACTTGCCACAGGACAGCACCGACTTAAGTCGATTGCTTGGCAGCAGGCCAATATACATGCGGCAAAACTTGGAGATGCAGCGCTCGCGCAAGAACTGAACATCAAAAAGATGGACAACGGCCCCTATCGCTTTCCGGCATTCTGGCCCCATGATATTGACTGGGCGCCCGACCATAACTGGGGTGGCAGTGGCATGATCGGGATGCAGGAGATGTTGATGCAAACGCATACTTCATTGGATGAAGTAAAAAAAGGCAATCCTGGTAAAATCCGTCTGTTACCTGCATGGCCTAAAGAATGGGATGTGGATTTTAAGTTGCATGCTCCGGACTAGACCACTGTTGAAGGTGAGCTTATTGGTGGTCAACTCAATGAACTTGTCGTCACCCCTGAATCCAGAAGGAAGGATTTAGTGATATTTGATTGCCAGTAATTTGATCAGTAATTTAACATAATAAACCTGGTTATAGAGATGAATATATTGAAACTATTGATTACGGGTTTGTTCCTGATTGCATGTATTGAATGCAGCATGACTGCTGATAGGGAAAAGGACACCAATACAGCAAAACCTAATATTCTTTTGATCGTTGCGGACGACATGGGCTGGGCTGATGTAGGATATTACGGATCACCGATTCGTACGCCGCATTTGGACACGCTGGCAAGTCAGGGGGTTGTGCTCGATCAGCACTATGTAGCACCCATGTGCACTCCCACACGCGCAGCATTGCTCACCGGACGGTATTGGAGCAGGTTCGGCAATACCAAACCCAGCAACGAACGTGTGCTGCCCTGGAATACCCGGACACTGGCGCGGATACTCAAAATGGACGGTTACCACACCTGTATTGTGGGCAAGTGGCACCTGGGTTCTTTGCCCGAATGGGGACCGAAGAAATTTGGTTTCGATTACTCTTACGGATCCCTGGCAGGCGGAGTGCATCCCTACAACCATCGCTATAAGAAGGAGCCGTACATGCAAACCTGGCATCGCAATGACACATTGATCGAACAAAAAGGACACGTAACTGATCTGATTGGAATGGAAGCTGTAACCTTTATTGAGACTGAACGTACTGGCCCCTTCTTTCTCTATGTCCCTTTCACTGCAGTTCACGATCCCTTTGATGAACCGCAGGCATGGCTGGACAACGCCTCGCATATTGAACCCGATCGTCGGCAGTATGCCGCCTGCGTCAGCCATATGGATGCGACGGCCGGAAAGATGGTGGAAGCACTGGATCGTACCGGACAGCACGAAAACACAGTCATTATCTTCTTTTCAGACAATGGTGGTACTAATGGCGACGGCAGTCTTTTATACCCCGAAGGTAAGGCCAATGTGCCAATAAAGGGCCTTAATCACCCATTGCGGGGTTGGAAGACTGAACTGTATGAAGGGGGAATCCGCGTACCTGCATTTATCCATTGGCCAAAGGAACTTAAGCCTGCAAAAGTCGCTACTCCGGTTCATGTAATTGACTGGATGCCAACGATTTGTTCCTTATTGGACATTCCGGAGCCGGATTCAGTCAAATGGGATGCAGTTCATTGGGCATATGGAGCAGTCTTTGGCATATTACGAGGAATTGGCGGAACTCACGTCGAATACCTACCTGCATGGCAACGATCTGATGAGCAGTCACTGGAGAGACGTTGGACTGAAGGAGTTCCGGGATGATCTGCAAATGCAACATGAATGGCTTGATCATTACAGGAAACAGAATAATTGAAGCAATGAAAAAAATTACATTGGGCACAACCGGAATTGAAATCTCGGTCATGGGACTGGGAACCATGTATTTCGGATCAAATGTGGATGAGCGGACCTCTTTCCTTTTAATGGACCTCTACCTGGAGCACGGAGGAAATTTCATTGACTCGGCCAACAAGTATGCCAGCTGGCTTCCCGGATACCAGGGGGGTGAGAGTGAAAGCTTCATCGGGAAGTGGTTAAGGCAAAGCGGCCGGCACGGGGATCTGATCCTCTCTTCAAAAGTAGGGTTTCCCTACGGCGAAGTGCCCAGGTCACTGAAAAAGGAGATCATCATATCAGAGTGTGAGAAAAGCCTTGCCAGGCTGGGCGTGGAGACCATTGATCTCTATTTTGCCCATGCCTATGATGAACATACACCTATTGAGGAGACCATGGAAGCCTTTTACAGTTTGAAGAAAGCAGGGAAGATCCGGTATGCAGGGGCGAGCAACTTCACGGGCTGGAGGCTGGAGGAGGCCAATAGTGCAGCCGCATCACAGCAATGGGAAGGGTATTGTTGCCTGCAGCAAAGACACACATACCTGGAACCAGCAGTGAGAGCAGATTTTGGAAACCAGCTGATCCTCACACCTGAAATAGCGGATCTGTGCAGGAAGAGGGAGCTTACCCTGATGGCTTATTCCTCCAACCAGCTGGTGCTCTCCTGGATGCTCCACAGCTCCCCGCCGGTGATCCCGCTTGTGACAGGTAGCAATGAGCACCAGTTGAAAGAGAACCTTGAAGCAGCCTCCGTCAACCTGACTCTAGATGACATGGAATCACTGGACCGTCCGGTGATTGAACCCAATAAATACTAAATAGATGAGATATCACTGATCTGGCACATTAAAATATTTTTCAATCATGACAAATAAATATATTTATTATCCGATCATTTCCATTCTGCTCATTACTTTCGCTGGAATATCAACCGGCTGCACTGGTAATGCAGCACCTGGGATTGAAAAACCCAACATCATTTTTATCCTGGCAGATGATATGGGCTATGGAGATCTTTCCTGTTATGGACAGGAATTATTTGAAACCCCGAACATTGACCGCCTGGCTGGGGAAGGGATGCGGATGACCAGCTGCTATGCAGGATCCGCCGTTTGCGGTCCATCCCGATCCGTATTGATGACCGGCCAGCATACCGGTCATACCAGGGTCAGGGCCAATACCTGTAAGGTTGGGGGAACACTCGGTTATAAGGGAAAAAGCCAGATGCGCAGGATCAATCTGTTCACTGAGGACCTGACCGTGGGGAATATGATGCAGGATGCCGGGTATCACACCGGACTGGTTGGAAAATGGCACCTGGGGGGTTACGATCCTGAAGCTGCGCCCAATAATAGGGGTTTTGATGAGTTTTATGGCTGGCTGACCAGCAACGGTAATACTCAGAATTATTATCCTTCGCAACGATACCGGAATGAAGAGCTCTACGATATCCCAGAAAACCAGGCTGGAAAGAAGGGGGTGTACATGACCGACAAGTGCACAGATGAAGCCATTGCCTTTGTTGAAAATAACAGGGATAAACCTTTCTTTCTTTACCTGGCCTATAATAACCCACATGTTCCACTGGTTGTACCTGACCTTGGGCCCTATAAGGAAAAGGATTGGATTGATAACCATAAGATCTACGCGGCCATGATCCACCGCCTCGATCAGAACATAGCCCGTCTGATGAAGTCACTCAAGGACCTGGGAATGGATGAAAACACCCTTGTTTTTTTCTGCTCCGATAACGGTCCCCGTGGCAACTATTCACAACATCTGACCGATCTGGCAGAATTCTTTGATTCCAACGGTCCGCTACGGGGCTATAAAAGAGATTTGTACGAAGGTGGTATCAGGATACCCATGATCGTACGCTGGCCCGGGAAGATCAAGCCAGGTTCCGAGAGCGATGTTCCCTGGTATTTCACCGATCTGAGGCCCACTCTTGCTGACCTTACAGAGGTGCCTGTTCCGGCATTTGCCGACGGGGTAAGTGTACTGCCATTGCTGGTCAATGAAAAGTATAGCCATGAGGATCGCTACCTCTACTGGGAGTTCTATGAGGGCGGATATAAGCAGGCTGTTCGCTGGAAGAACTGGAAGGGAATACAGATGGTGCCAGGGGAACCCCTGGAGTTATACAATCTTGAAAATGATCTTTCTGAAAAAAATGACATTGCCGCTGACTATCCCGAGATAGTGGAACAGATAGAGACATTCATGGCAGATGCTCATGAGGATTCGGAGAACTATCCACTCACTGAGGATTATAATTAATTACCATAAATGAGAAATATTTCAAATGATTAAAATTAAGTATCGAATCCAATCCCGAATATTTCAGGCAATGATACTTGGAATAATCCTGGTAACCGGCCTTTCATCCTGTGCCGATTCAGGGAAATCTGATCTGGTAAAGAGGCTGGAAGCCATCTTCTATGACCCATCTTTTGCGAAAATTCCGGATGTCCCTTTTAATGTGGCTGATTTCGGTGCTGTCGGAGATGGAGAAACGATTGATACCAAAGCCATTCAGGAATGCATTGATGCGGCTGCGGAAGCGGGTGGTGGAGTAGTATCTTTCCCCAAGGGAGTGTTTCTCTCGGGAGCGATTTTTGTAAAATCCAATGTGGAACTGCGCATAGATGAGGGGGTGACCATTAAGGCCATCCAGGACGACAGCCATTACCCTGAGATATGGAGCAGGATTGCCGGTGTTGAAATGTACTGGCCTGCAGCCCTGATCAACATTTATAAGCAAAAAAATGTGCGCATTACCGGAAAGGGCATTATTGACGGAAACGGAAAATACTGGTGGGATAAATTCTGGGGCGATCCGCCCCGAAGCGGAGGAATGTATACAGATTATATAGCCAGGGGACTCCGCTGGGCCGTTGATTACGATTGTAAACGGGTCAGGGGTATTGTTGCCTTCGAATCAGAAGATATTATTTTGAAAGATTTTACGGTGACGCGTTCCGGATTCTGGACCGTCACTTTTACCTATTGTAAAAGGGGACATGCGGACGGGATAATCGTCCGGAACAATACCGATGGTTTTGGTCCCAGTTCAGACGGCATCAACACCGATTCCTCCTCAGACATCCTGGTCGAGAATTGTGACATCGACTGCAACGATGACAACCTGTGTATTAAAGCGGGGAAAGATGCAGACGGACTGAGAGTGAATCGTCCTGCCGAAAATATCGTATACCGTAACTCCATTACCCGGTCCGGGCATGGGCTGTTCACTCTGGGAAGTGAAACATCAGGAGGAATGAGAAATATCGAGGTTTATGGACTGAAGGCCATGGGGACCACTATGGGACTTCGGTTCAAATCTGCCAAGGTCAGGGGTGGAGTTATGGAAAACATACACTTTCACAACATCGAAATGGCAGGAGTAGCCTATCCTTTTCATTTTGAAATGAACTGGTTTCCTTCCTACAGTTATCCAACCATCCCGGAGAGCATTCCAAAAGACTCCATTCCGGATCGCTGGATCGCTCTTACCAATCCAGTCTTGCCACCTGAAAAAGGTATTCCGGAATTTAAGAATATTACCTTCTCCGACATTACTGTGACAGATGCACAACAGGCGTTCTTTGTGAATGCTTATCCTGAAAAACCAATGAATAATTTGCGGTGGAATAACGTGAACATTCAGGCTGAGGAAGCCGGAGAGATCAACCATGCCCTGGATTGGACCATGGAAAATGTGTCGCTCTATCTGCCCGGACCAGAAAAGATTGAATTGACCAATGCTGTCAATGTACAGGTTCCTGAATATTTTGTAAATGAGACGAGCCAGGTGGAAGAAAAGAAAGTCCTGGTGGAGCTGAATGAAATCTTAACAGGAATACTACAACCAGCGGGATCGCCCTGGGCAGAATGCCGACCATTGTACCCTCCACCGTACTGGTCAGTTTTTCATAGCGACCTTAATCCAAAGTACTTCCAAAACCATAAGTTCCGGATTCCACTTTATAGACACTGGCTCCATCTTCATTTTGAATAAAAGTAACTCCTACAGCATCTTCAACAGCCAAACCACCTTCGGTAATGTTATTTCCCTGAACATATAATGTTGCAGTACTATTTGCAGGAATTGTTACTTCCCATTCAAATTGATCCGCCTCAATTCTCCAGTTGCTGATTATGTTACCGTAATGAGATTCGTAGTTGCAGTTCACCCAATCGACGCTCTTAACCAGTGCCGGACGAAGTATGATATGCTTGAAACCAGGGTTTTCAGGATCCCATTGGATTCCGGCCAGACCACGGTAAAACCAGCCACCTATGTAGGGGAAGCAGGAGTGTATCTGTGAATAGAATCCGTTCCATTGTTCCCAGCAGGTGGTTGCACCTTTTTCTACCATATACCCCCAGCCAGGGTATGTCTTTTGGTTCACCATAATATCTATCAGGTCATTTCGATTATTTTCAAGCAGATAATCAAACATAATCTGTGTGCCAATCATTCCTGTGTTCAGGTGACCGTTATCCTTCACCAACATCGTATGAACGTACTTTTCGAACACAGCGTTCTGTAGCTCATCAGGCGTAATACCTGTTTGTAAGGGGAAGATGAGGTAAGGCTGTTCTCCGTTGGCATAAGTGGTGTCTTCCGGGTTGAACCATTTCTCGTGAACAGCTATTTGTGCCATTTTCAATTCTTGCTTAAACGTGGCAACATCATCATTTTTTCCGAGAATCGTTCCAACTTTCATCATAATCTGAAGCAAGTGAGTCCGGTAACAATTATTAAAAAAACGACGAGAGGTAGAGTCTACCCACTGGCTTTTATCCATCCCTCTGCCGGGAGGTACCCAATCACCCAGGTTGGGCCACTTTTCTCCAGGGAATATATCCTGAAGCACACCATCTTCACAATGTGAGCCAAGGTATTCAATGTATTTCTTCATAAAAGGATACCCTGTTTCGAGTAGTTTGATATCATTGTAGAAGAGGTAAGTTTTCCATGGAACAATAATACTCATTGCCCCCCAGGCCGGACCGCCTCCGGTTAGCTTATATGCTGGTGCAGTAAAAAATACAAATCCATCTTCTTTCTGTTCGTCCCACCAGTTTTCTGACCACTTGGCGTACAAGGTGGAAGCATCGAAATTGAAACAACCCACATCCATGATCGTTTGTCCGTCTCCATAACCAACTCTTTCGCGATGTGGGCAATCTACGGTCTGACCGCCCAGGTTTAGCGCCCGGTATGTCCATCGAACCATTTTGTGAATGCGGTTGTAGAGGTCGTTGGAACAAGAGAATGATCCGGTTTCAGGAACTTCTGTTTCCACAGGTATAGCTGCCAGGTCTTCCTTTTTGGGCAAATATGTTAAGCCTTCAATAAGTGCGTAACGAAAGCCATGATAGTTGAACACGTTATTAAACTGTTCCTCTTTTTCTCCGGCAGAGATAAACTCATCACGTTGATTATAGGTGGAAAATCCCTTTTTCTCCATCCTGAGACGCCATGCTTCTTCCTCGTCCCGGCCATCAAAATCTGCATAGTGAATGGTGACTTTCTGACCTGATTCAAGCTTATGGAAAGTCATATTCAACATACCCGTAAGATTGGTGCCAAAATCAACAACCAGGGTAGAATCGTCCAGCTGCTCAATGGATACCGGAGCAATTTCCGCCAATTGAATGTTGTTTCGGCATTTCTGGGCTGTGCATGGCACATCGGCTACGTTAACATTTTCAACAGGTTTCCAGCCATCTATTGAGCTTTTAGAATTCCACCATTGCCTGTCGATCAACCGTGCATCAACACGTTCACCTCCGAATTTCCCCCAACGCCATTCTCCAATGCGCGATCTTGCACTTGGCTTGCATTCCCACGATGTATCAGATACTATACGTTGTTCGGCTTTATCAGGAATTTCAAGCTGCGCCCGTATAACCGGGCTGTTGTGTTGAACTCCGGGCAGCCCGGGAGAATACCATCCTGTACCCATCCAGATTCCGATACTGTTCTTTCCTTCTTTCAGGTAACGGGCTACATCGTAAGTTTGATAGTAGGTGCGTTCACTGAAATTTGATACCGCAGGTGCAAGAACTTCCTTGCCCACTTTTTCGCCATTAATGAAAAGTTCAAAGTAACCCAATGATGCAAGGTAGACAGGTGCTCGTTCAGGCACATCGTCCAAATGAAATGATTGCCTGTAATAAGGCGCGGTAACAGAGTCAGGAGCCCCGATCCACTGAGCAGTCCAGTCTTCTTTTTCAAGCAATCCCATTGACCAGTATGCAGGCCCACTCCATGATGATGGCTTGCCGTCTTTGTCCCATATCATTACCCTCCAGAAGCACTCTGTACGGGATTGAAGCAGTTTACCCTTGTATTCAATATGCCTGGATTGGTCTGATTTTTTTTTACCTGAATCCCAAAGATCACCGTCATTTTTCGCCAGATTTTCCTGCGAACTCGCTACGAGCAGGCGATATGCAGTCTGTTTCTGCCCACGCTGGTTTGATTCTAGTTGCCAGCTCAACTGTGGTTCCGTCGCATCAATACCACTGGGATCGGTGAGATATTCGCAGCTTAAATTGGTAACAAGAACCCTCGTCTCTTCTTTGCATCCGATGAAGGTTGTTACTGAAAAGATTACCAAAGTGATTGCGCTTAGTGATTTCATTGATTTTTATTGTGGGTTCAAAACAAGTTTTAATGTTCTTATTTGCTCATCAGGAGGATTCTTTCCCGCTGGCAGGTCACAAAGCAATCCCTCCGGTGCCGTTAACAATTGACCACATATATTTTCATTCCTGAAAATCGGTAGTATCAATACAAAGCTGATACTATTTCCACAGGCCCCAACAATCCGGATAGTTCAAGTGGAATCTCATCAATGGGCCTGCCCCTGAAATCATACTTTAAATCAATATTTGTCGATGTGTATGGCTTTTTATCCGGGAATGTCTGATCCCCTGCCACCCGGTTATGCCACGAATTTACCACATTAATCTCCACTGTATTCTCTCCCTGTTGCAGATCTTCGCTGATTTCGATCCTGAACGGTGAGGTCCAGACGATGCCTTTGTCGATTCCATTGATTTTAACCTCTGCGATGCCCACATCTTTTACACTTCCCAGCTGCAGAAAGTATCTGTTCGTTTCCTGAGGCTCAGATTCCCATGTGAAGCTCTTCTTGTAAATCGCAGCTCCCGAGTAGTATTTGATTCCTTCGTCTGAATGTTGGGTCCAATCCATGAGTTCAGGAAAAAGTACCGATTCGGGCCCACCCCATTTGGGATCGAAGTGGACTGTCCATTCTCCGGATATCTCTGCCAGGATTTCAAAATCGGTATAGTTTCGCTGAGCTGTACCTTGTTCGTTATCTGATATTTTCTCGTCGAATACCACCATGACTGCACCGTATGGTTCCAATGTTAGCGGAACAGTTGTCAGTTCATCCTTCTGGGTAAAAGCGCTGGCTTTGCGAATTTCCCCGGTTAAAGCATCCCATAATTCGGGTTGTTTTCCTGAAACACGGAATGTACAACGGATTATTTGACGTTTGGTGGTCTGGTTGGTGACAAAATAGAGATCGCTTTCTCCTATTTTGTAATGAATATAATCGAAGTCGGTTTTGCTGTCGTTTTCCCTTATATCGAAGTCGGCAGGTACATTTTTCGACAAAAGATATTCTCTTGCCGACATGCCCCATGCGACTTTTCCCTTTCCATAGCTTCGTTCTCCTGTTTGCGAAGCAGCCTCCTCCCAGATTTTACCGGACAATTCAGTAAACCTCATTTGGCCTTCTGTTCCACCCACCAAACTGACCTGTTTTTCCGGTTTATGTCCCAAAACGGTGGCGCCTTCCTGTACCAGTTTTTCAAGTTTTTCCAGTACTGCCAGTGATAACACCCTATGGTCGGGCAATACCAGAACGCGATACTCCACACCTCCCGGAACCACAATCTTTCCGTCTTTTGTTTTTAATTGAAGAAATATGGTTTCGTCTGTCACATCGTAGTCAAAACCGGGCATTACCCCGGCAGGATCGGCATGTTTATAGGGGAATACATTGGGCACATGGTCGCCGTAATAATAGAGCACATCGGCCACAAATTTGCCTTCCTGGACCACAGACTGCGTCCGGTGCATGTAATCGATAAAAGCCCCCGACTGTTCCCACCAGGTCACCTGGGGATTTACATGTGTACCGGCAAAATATTCTTGTCCGGGCAGGCCCATTTCGGGTGGAGAACAGGTGAAGGTATGAAAATACATGCGGTTGAGTCCGGCACATATCTCGTGGTCGAAAGCCGACTTCTGGTCGTGCCACAGCTCATCGTTCCAGTGTGGTCCGATGGTGGTAAAGGATTCTGCTCCCACGATCTTCTTCCCGTAAATATGAGCTGCTGAAGAGGCTTGCTTTAAGTAGAAGCGATTCTCCGGCAGGGGGCGGTGCAGTGAAGGAGACCAGAACTCACTCATCACAATGTCGCTGAAACCGTAGTTCTTGATTCCATCCATGGGTCCGGCGTGTGGCCCGGCCGATTCGGGCTGAATTCCCATGCCATACTTGTGTGCATATTCCTGGAAGCGGGCGTAGTGATTGAAGGCTACCAGGTCGGCCAGCGTTTTCCTGAAATCGGCCAGAAAGGCATTGGAGGTTTCCAGGTCATCCACCACATAGCCTGCCACAATGGGAAGATAACTAATCAGATCGTATCCCCTGTACTGCATGAATTCTTCCGGAAACTTATCAGTCCAGTTCATTCCTCCGCATTCCCAGCTGTCTGTTTCCATGTATTTCAGGGTGGTACCCACATGGTCGCCGGCCGCTTCGAAAATGGGTTCCACCACATCGCTCCAGTAAAAATCAAAAGCTTCCTTGCTCATGTAGTCCAGCACACTTCCCTGCCAATTGTTGCTGGAAGTAGATACATGCGAATTGGTACAGGTATAACCGATACGCAGCACCATCCACTCTCCGGCTGGAGCCTCCCAGTTCAGGTTTCCCCGGGCATCCATCATCTGGGACAAATCGTTGATCTCATTCTTATTCACCCTGTAGGATTGATTTTCTTCCAACTTGTTTGCCCGAGGCTCATTTTCGAGTAAAAAGCGGCAGTCAGGTGCTGAGAAACCCAGTTCACGAAAACCCAATTTAAGGTCCAGATCTGAAATGCCCTCTTCTATTTTGTTTGATTCCTTTAACGGGAAGGCCAGTACGGCAATATCCTTGTAAAAATCGAACCGGCTTTCCGGCTGTTCCAGCTGCAAGGAAATGCTTTTGTCTCCCGAAACCCTGGCCTGTGAATAGCTTATCTGCTTGGCCGCATACTGTGGAGTTACCCTGGGACCTCCCAGGTTCCAGCCGCTCTGGATATTAAAGCCCATTTTCAATTCCAAACGTCTGGCTTCGTCAAGGGCAAAGACAAATAATTCGTTCCAGGGGTCCGAGCCATATAACGGCCCATCAGGAATATCCCTGTTTCCCCGTTGGTTATGCCCGCCCGCATCAAAGATCATGGCCCCGTGGAAGTTTTTGGATTTCATGGCTTCCAGATCTTTTATGATGGCTGCTTCGTTTACATTGCCGTTGAGCCACCACCACCAGCAATTTACGCCGCTTGTTGATTCCGGATGTTGAAAATTTGTTTTGACATGCTGGAATACCTCTTTATTTTCCGCAGTATTTCTGTATTCATTCTTACAGCTCAAAACTGAGATACCTGTTAGAATGAGTAGTAAATGGCTGGCCAGCAAGGGGCTGGAAAGAATAAGCTTCTGCAATTGTCGCATGCGATTCATTTTGTTGTTATTGATGTGGATCATATTCCAGTTTTTTAAAAGAATTAAGGGGCAATTATCAAAGGTAAATATGAATTGTTGTATTCCCATACTAATATAGTATCTTAAACAACTTGTATTTGATCCTATCATTGGTTTCTTACTTCTAAAAATCAGACTCTGAATGAAACTCAATTTATTTTTCATTATCAGTGCCGGCATATTCTTTTTAACATCACCAGGTTGTCAGTTTTCAGATACCGCTGATAAACAAAACCGTTTTGAGGAAAAGGCTGCCATTGATCCACCGGTGACCTATGAGGGAGAATATCTTACGGGACTGGATTTTCCCGTTGGTGCATTGGGTGGAAGCCTGATTCGAATGAATGGCAAAGCCGAACGCGCCTGGTGGCAGATATTCAATAATTTTGAGGAACGGGCCGGGTCCGGGATCGTACCCAACAGTTTCTTTGCGCTGCGTACCAGATCAAAAGGTTCAACAGTTGTTAAAGCCCTTCAGACTACTGCTGCAGGCTCTTTTCCCGCCATGAGCAGCCTTACCTTTCAGGGTGAGTATCCCCTGGGGTGGTTTCAATTTGAAGATGATGAGTTGCCGGTCGATGTGATCCTGGAAGCATATAATCCCTTAATACCCATGGATCTGAAAAATTCAGCCATCCCATGTGGTATATTCAGGATTAAAGTAAGCAACACATCCTCAAGTAACGTGGAAGTGCATCTTCTGGCAAGCCAGCAAAATGCGGTTGGATTTACAGGCTACGATACCATTACCGGCCCCAATAGCAGATCTTGCAAAGGCTATGGGCAAAACAAAAACAACATAGTCTCAAATCCCGGCATGACAAGCATTGAAATGACCGGAGCAACCGGCAGCATGCAGTTGTCAGCTTATGTCGAAGAAGTAAGCTACACTGCTTCATGGGAAGATAACTCATCTCTGTTGGGAGATTTTTCAGAAGACGGGGTGTTGTCGGGTGAGAAATCCGCCTCGAGTCCGGGATCTGAAATGACCGTGGATGGGGCACTGGCCACAGGATTTGAACTGGAACCGGGCGAAGAGAGAACGATCACTTTTGTATTGAGCTGGTATTTCCCGAAAGGTACTTTTGGTAGGAGGGATATCCCACAGTGGTATTTCGAGGAGGGGGGCAGCCAATATGAGAACTGGTGGAAGGACGCCAGTGATGTGGACAATTATGTGGCGGAAAATTTCAAATACCTTGATTCAAGCACCAGGCTCTACCACGAAACCATGTATTCTTCCAATATTCCACGATATGTATTGGACCGCATAACCTCCAATATCTGTGTGTTGAAGTCTCCCACGTCCTTCTGGACCAAAGAGGGATACTTTGGCATATGGGAAAGCACCTCATACAAGGAAGAATGGTTTGGGAATGTCAAACATGTCATTCACTATGCGCAGGGACATGCCCGCCTCTATCCTGAACTGGGCAGGATCCTGAGGGAAATAGACCTGAATACCCAGACAGATGAAGGTCTGCTTCCCGCAAGGCAGGGACAATTGCTCAATGCTTTTGACGGTCATTTCGGTTCCATACTGGGAGTGTACAGGGAACATCTCCTGTCGGATGACAATGACTTTTTAAGGGCTGCATGGCCCAGGACCAAAAAGGCCATGGACTTTGCCATTTCTACGTATGACAGTAATCATGATGGCATGTTGTCTGGTAGTTATCACAATACCCTGGACTGCAATGTGTCGGGCACTTCCCCATGGATTGGCTCACTGTATATGGCCGCATTGAAAGCCTGCGAAAAGATGGCCGCGATCATGGGCCAGGAGGAAGCCGCTGCCACATACAATCAAATATGGAGTGCAGGCATTCAGAAACAGAACACACAGCTATGGAGTGACAGCCTGGGATATTATATCGAAAAGACAGAGAACCTGCCCAACACGCTGATCATGGCCGATGCAGTTTCGCTGGATATGTTCCTGGGCCAGTGGTGGGCCAACCAGCTCAACCTGGGTCAGATCTATCCGGTGGACCGCACAAAAGCAGGCCTGGCAAAAATATATACCAACAATAAATTTACAGATACCGGTGAGGGCTATTTCCCCTCTTTCAGGGATTTTCTTGGTACGGGAGATACCGGCTGGCAGATGTTTACCCATACCGGCGAAGTGCCTGAAAATTCAATCAGATATTACAATGAAGTCATGAGTGGTTTTGAATATGCGGCGGCGGCAAGCATGCTTCAATACGGAATGATCGAAGAAGGACTAAGCATGGTGAAAGCCATCTCGGAGCGATACGACGGAAGGTTCCGTTCGGAAGGAGAAGTACACATGGCCAATAACTCCTGTGTATTTGGTACCGGAAGTCCATTTGGAGAAGATGAATGCGGTGACTTTTATGCCAGGCCATTAAGCAGTTGGTCTGTGTTATTGGCCTTGCAAGGTTTTATCTATGATGGTCCCGAGCAAACCATTGGTTTCAGCCCGGTGTGGCAGCCTGAAAATCATGCTTCTTTCTTTTCAGGATCAACAGGGTGGGGCCTGTTTACCCAGACCCGGGACAATTCGGTCCAGATCTCCGGGATGGAGGTGAAATACGGCAGGGTTCAGTTGAAGAAAATTATTCTGGGGGTACCTGACAAGAAAACAGCAAGTAAGCTGTCAGTGATGCTCGATGGAGTTGATCAAGCAGTTGAGTCCAGCAAACAAACCGGAAATACAGTGACGATTGATCTGAAATCAGCATGTGAAGTCAATTCCGGATCAACGCTTGCAGTTTCTTTTGATTTGATGGATTAAATATCGAATAATCCATAACCCTAAATATCCTGAAATGATTCCGAAAGTATTCCTGAGTTTTAACTGGCGCGGGCTTATGAAGGGAGTACCCTCAGCCTTTTTCATACTTGGTTTCTATTTCATTTTAACAGGATGCAATCCTAAGAATGGCCATGTTGCCAAAGAAGACTTTTCAAAAGAACCTAATTTCATCATTTTTTTTTGCAGATGATTTAGGTTACAACGATATTGAGTCTTTTGGCGCACCCCGGATAAAAACACCCAATCTGAATAAAATGGCAGAGGAAGGCATAATATTTACCAGCTTTTATGCGCAGCCGGTTTGTGGTCCTTCCCGGGCAGCTTTATTAACTGGTAGCTATCCTATACGTATCGGTGAACCTCAAAATACCAAAGGTCTTCATACTAAGCTTCACCCAAAGGAAACTACAATTGCAGAAGTTTTGAGAACGAAGGATTATAAATCGGCTTGTATTGGAAAATGGCACGCTGGAGAAGGGTCAGATCAAATGCCTCTTGAACAGGGATTCGACTATTTTTTTGGCACCCCTCTGTTTAACGGTTATACAAAACTTATTGAGCAGGCTTCTTTTAGATGTCAGTTATTGTGCAACAAAGACACAATAAAAACAATAAATACTGTGGAGGAAATGGGACAACTCACCCGGATGTATACACAAGAAGCTGTGAGTTTTATAAAACAAAACAAAGACAATCCATTCTTCTTGTATTTGGCGCATAATATGCCCCATGTACCACTGGGGGCTTCTGTTGGCTTCAGAGGGAAATCGGAAGATGGCTTTTATGGTGATGTGATTGAAGAACTCGATTGGAGCATGGGCGAGATACTGAAGGTGTTGAAAGAAGAGAATTTAGATGAGAATACGCTTGTTATTTTCACTTCAGACAATGGTCCCTGGATCGAAGATGTGATTGGGGACCATGCCGGCAGTGCCTTCCCATTAAAAGGAAGTAAAATGCAAACTTGGGAAGGAGGAATACGGGTTCCCTGTATTATGAGATGGAAGGGACAACTCCGGGAGGGAATTGAAAACCACGAATTGCTGACAACAATGGATTTCCTTCCTACGTTTTCAGAGCTTTCCGGCGCTGAATTACCGCAGGGCATAACCATTGATGGAAGGAGTTTCTCAGATGTTGTTTTACATGGAAAAGAAAGCAAGTATGATTATTTCTATTATTACGCATACAGTCACCTCCAGGCAGTAAGAGATAAAGAATGGAAGCTGGTGTTACCCCGTCCGGCTAAACCAGGATATATGGGATGGTGGGCAAGGAAAATAGATGCTGTTGATGAAGTTAAATTGTTCAATATTATTAATGACAAAGCGGAGAAGTATAACCTTTCAGATCAATACCCTGAAAAGGTTAGCGAATTGATGACCGCAATTGAACAAGCTCGTTTGGAATTGGGAGATAAGGACATCATTGGTAGTGGAGCCCGATTTTTTGATGATGCCTCCAAAACCGAAAGAATTACTAAGTATGAAGAATGGTCAAATAATATAAAATAATTCAGATTCGTGAGCTAATGCCAATAAACAATTAAAATATAATGTTAAAAAAGGAGAGAAAATTAGTGGCAGATTTTATGGTCCGCCTGTACGAAAGAGGCCTTACAACGATCTCAGGTGGGAATATCAGTATGTTATGCGACGATCATGTGCTCATGACACCATCAGGATTAGACAAGGGACGGCTGAAGGCTAAAGATATTGTCATCATGACCATAGATGGTGAGAATGTAACACCGGAATTAACTCCTACCTCCGAGAAAGATATGCACCTGGGAATTTACAGGAATAACAGTCAGGTTAAGGCGATTGTCCACGCACACCCTGTGACAGCCACTGCATTTACATCTACCAATACATCCATCTCCACAGATATGTTGAGTGAACTATACGGTATGCTTCGTGAACCGGGTCGGGTTGGATATGCCACCATGGGTACATCGAGCCTGGCAGAACAGGTGGGAGAAGCTGCCACCAGGTACCGGGTAATATTGCTGGATAATCATGGTGTGGTTTCTATCGGTAAATCGATTGTAGAGGCGTTTGACAGAGTTGAGTTGCTGGAAATAGCCGCAAAAACAACCTTGATCAATGAGTTTCTGAATCAGAAGAATAGCATTACCGACGAAGACCTGAAGAAAATTGCCAAGTTGTTACCATAACGCAGCCAATGACCATTGAATAAACGCGCTTCAAACTTTAGGAGAATTATTGTACTTACAGCCTCACAATGGAGTTCATTATACCCGTTTGCAATACTTGATGAAATTCAGGAAGTCCCACAATTGGTTGAAAGCATAATAAATAAGGCTTCGTCGGCGCGAAGCGCTAACGATGAAGCATTGGTTGTACTAAACCGGTTCTGAAGCATTTTTTGTTCTATGGGGATTGTATTGAGAAAAAACTGGGTTGCAGT
>SDBV01004084.1_pt1 | contig 21156 bp, 16 predicted proteins | sample 2277081 | NCBI WGS metagenome assembly SDBV01 (sample SAMN10402039, study PRJNA504765) | marine sediment metagenome | isolation source: marine sediment core GS10_PC15, 223 cmbsf | place: Arctic Ocean: Southern Knipovich Ridge | collected 2010 | reverse complement strand
CCATTTAACTGGAGCGTCCAGCCCCGACCGTGTTCAGGAGAAGTAACGCAGAAACTTTTCCTGTATTGAAAGTGATTGCTTTAGGAGGGGGCCACAGGCCCCATTTAACAGGAGCGTCCAGCCCCGACCGTGTTCAGGAGAAGTAACGAGGAAACTTTTCCTGTATTGAAAGTGATTGCTTTAGGAGGAGACGGTTCGGGTCGTCGCGACCTATTAAGAGGTCTCCATGAGACCTGTATTAATACTATTTGTTTTGGGCGGATTTTTTACCCGAACAATCCCTCCACCGAGAGGTAGCGCTCGCCAGTGTCATAGCAGAAGGTGATCACCCTTGAGCCCTTTGGCATCTCAGGCAGTTTCTTTGCTACGGCAGCAAGGGCAGCCCCGGAGGAGACGCCAACAAAAAGCCCTTCCTCGCGCGCGGCCCTTTGCGTATACTCAAATGCCTCGTCCTTTGAGATCTGTATTATCCCGTCGATCAAATTGCGGTCAAGTATTGCAGGCACAAAACCAGCTCCAATACCATGTATGGGGTGGAGGCCGGGCTCGCCGCCGCTTAACACTGGGGAGAGGGCAGGCTCTACGGCATATGTTTTAAGGGCGGGGAACGCCTTTTTTAAAACCTTTGACACTCCGGTGAGGTGCCCGCCTGTCCCAACGCCTGTTATCAGGTAATCAAGCCCATCGGGGAAATCCGCCAGTATCTCTTTTGCGGTGAAATTCCTGTGGGCCTCGACGTTGGTCATGTTCTCAAACTGCTGGGGCATCCATGAGTTTTCAGTCTCTTCAACAAGCTCCGCCGCCCTCTTGATGACGCCCTTCATGCCTTGCTCCCTTGGGGTAAGGACGAACTCGGCTCCGTAGGCGCTAATGAGCCTGCGCCTCTCTATGGTCATGCCATCGCTCATGACGAGTATCAGGCGGTAGCCCTTCACAGCTGCCACTATTGCAAGCCCTATACCTGTGTTGCCACTTGTGGGCTCGATAATAACGCTGTCTTTTGTGAGGAGGCCCTGGACCTCCGCTGCCTCGATCATCGCCAGCGCGATGCGGTCCTTAATGCTCCCCCCGGGGTTTGCGCGCTCCAGTTTTACCCAGACCTCCACGTCCGCGTCAAATAACCGGTTCACCCTTAGATGGGGCGTGTTGCCTATGGTTGCCAGTATATTGTTAGCTCTCATTTTTCACCTCTCGGTCCTGTTAGCCGGGGCGCTGTATGCATCGCCCCAGTGTATTTTACGTGTTATTGTTTTACTTGCCAGATTTAGCTACCAGATTTAGATGCCGGAAATTCCGGAGGAGACGCGGCAAACGCGGAGCATTGCTCACGCCTGTGCCGACGCCTCCATGCTACAACACACAGGCGATGTCATTTCAGAAAGGGAAAGGGAGGGCAAGCCCGACAGGCATGTCACGAAATTCAATGAGGGCTGTGCGCGTCGTGCATAGGCCCGCATGAGAACAGTGCTCTCATCCCTGCTGTATTGCGCTGAGCATGCCAATTTGATATCCTCCCCGAATACGATTTCTTATGATACCAGTGGGATTCCAAATATGTAAAGCCCTTCCGGCAATATACGGGCCAGACGGGCCAGACGGATCAGACAGCAAGCTTGGTGGTGGATTCCAGCCGCAAGGCCATCTCCCTGAGCATGTCCTCTATAATGTTGGGGAACTCCCTGGTAAGGACGCCGAAGTTATCGTGGCTGATCCTTATGAGTTCCACCTTGCTGGTGGCGTGGACAGTGGCGCTTCTTGGCCTGCCAAGCAGAAAGGACATTTCTCCAAGGAAGTGGCCCTCTCCGATCTCAGCTACGCGGACCCCGCCCTTTTCCACCGCTACGCTTCCGCTCCTGATAAAGTACATCTCCGGGAACTCCTCTCCCTCGGAGAGTATGACCTCCCCTGGGGGGAACTCAATAAGAAGTGCTTTCACTGTTCGCATGTGCCCGGGTTTTTTCCCTTCCATCAGGCGTTTGATGACAATGGCCTCGCGCCGCCTGAGGCTTGCGGATATCTCGGCCCCAAAGAGGTAGATGCACTGGGAAAGGTATATCCAGAGCACGACCACGAAGATGGACTTCAAAGAACCGAACATGAAGCCAAAGCCTGCGTTATATGTGAGAAAAAGGTTGAAGGCCGGACGCAGCAGGAACCAGAGCGTGGTGCTTGCTAGTGCGCCCGCTATAAGGTATTTAAGCTTTGTCCTGGGGCTGAAGGCCAGGTACGAGACCAGCACGATCAAAGTAAGCACCAGAAATGGGAACAGGGTTTCGAAGTAGGACGGGATGAGTTTGCCCGGCAGCAGCCTCAGGAGGACCCCGCTTGTGGCAACTGCGGCATAGCCAAAGATGAAACTCGTGACCAGCAGAACGTCAAGGAGCTTGACCATGAAGAAGATGCGCTTGCGCTGGGTCTTGTATATGGTGGAGAAGGCCCGTCTTATTGCAGAGATCAGGGGGGTTATGCTCCAAAGCAGTATTAGAAGGTTTATTATTCCCACGGCATGGCCGGGCGCGCTGACGGAGAGCAGGCGGTCAAGCACCTCGCCGGAGCCCGTGGGTATGAACTCCTCAAGCACGGTGCTGGTCTTGATAATCAGGAGGTGGGATATGCCCTCTGAGAAACTGTTAAGGTACGTGAGCAGAAAAAGGGCCGGTATCATGGCGATGGTGGAGAAGAAAGCCAGGCTCGATGAGGCGGTCAGCCCGTCGTTTTCGTAAAACGCGCGCACCGCATCCGTAAGCACAAGCCAGGTGCTGCGTGTTGCGTGAGTGACCTTGTTGCCCAGTTGCAAAGCGCGGTCCCCTTCCAGAGAGCTGAAAATTATTATACTCCATCGACGGGGCGCATTCATAATATACGCGCAACAGCGCCGCGCTGCTCCTGGTATTATCTTGCGCTGGATTGAGGTATATTAATGTATGGGCGCAGGACATCACCATGAGCATGGAGACACTGAGCGCCGGCTTGGCCTGACCTTTACCATCACCATGGTCGTGCTGGCCCTGGAGCTTGCTGGCGGGTATATCTCTAACTCCCTGGCCCTGCTCAGTGATGCAGGACATGTGTTCACGGACGCGCTTGCCCTTGGCCTGAGCCTTGCTGCCGCACGTTTCAGCCGCAGGCCCCAGGACTCAAAGGCCACTTATGGCTACCATCGCGTGGGAATCCTTGCGGCAGTTATCAACGGGCTTTCGCTTCTTGTAATTGCGGTTGTCATATTCGTGGAGAGCTACAGGCGGTTTCTCACCCCACCGGAGGTGGACCTCTCAGTCATGATGCCTGTTGCGGCACTCGGGTTTGCCGCAAACCTTCTGATGATACGCGTGCTTGGCAGCAAACATGAGGACCTGAACGTCAGGAGCGCATGGCTCCACGTGATGGGCGACACTCTCTCCTCTGCCGGAGTGCTTGTCTCGGGCGCGGTCCTGTATTTTACCGGCTGGCGCTATGCAGACCCTATGGCCAGCGTGCTTATAGGCATGGTGATCATCACTGGCGGGGCGCGTGTGGTGTGGGAAGCCCTGGAGATCTTTCTCGACCTCGTGCCCAGGGGTTATGATATCGAAGAGATCGCTGCAACTGTTGTGGACGTTGAGGGTGTGCGCGGGGTGCACCACCTGCATATGCGCTCCCTTGTGCATAAGAGGGTTCTGTTTTCCGCGCATGTCTGCGTGGAGGACCAGACCATAAGCCAGGCAGAAGGCATACGAATGGAGATCACCCGCGTTCTTGCGGAGATGGGAATTGACCATGTGACCCTTCAGCTTGAGAGCGGTGATTTTACGGATAAAGGCATTTTCTGTGCTACGTGCTCTAGTGACGCGGATGCACCCGAAGGGGGAAGTGCAGGGAGTTGCAAGTAGCAGGGCAGGCTTAGACCTGGGCCACAGTACGTTTGGCGCGCTGTTTCTCCATGAACTCCATGAAGCTCTTCACATCGCAGCGTCCGGATTTTTTCTGGAAATCCTGGCAGTCGGTAAGGCTTCCCAGGTCCTGCACCATTATGGGGTTGTCCTTGAGTTCCGCCCGGATAATGGCAAGTATCTTTTTAACAGGTTCCGCCATGCTCTTGGACAGCGAGTAGTAGATCATCTTTCCATCGCGTCTGTCCGTAAGCAGTCCGGCGCCCTCAAGCAGAGAGAGGTTTCTTGAGACAAGGGGCTGGGAGACCCCAAGTATGGCCATGATCTGGCAGACACATAGTTCCTGCCTGCTTAAAAGCATCAGGGTCCTGAGTCTTGTTTCATTTGAAAATAGTTTAAAAAGTCCGGCTGTTTTTTTCATATTTATTTATTGTAATAAGAAGTCTCCTCAACTGTCAAACGCCACAGGGCATTCTGATACAATAGTTGTAAGGAGAAGAGCAGATGCATCCAAAGAGGATAATGGTATTGTGTACTGGAAACTCGTGCAGGTCGCAGATGGCCGAGGGGTTTCTCAAAGCAGACTGGGGCGACCGGGTTGAAGCACACAGTGCGGGCCTTCTGGTCACAGAGGTCCATCCCAGGGCCATCGCAGTAATGTCAGAGGTGCACATAGACATCTCTGAGCACAGCTCAAAGCTCATTGACCCCGCTCTGCTTGCTGAGATGGATATAGTTATCACCGTATGTGACACCGCAAGGGATTCCTGCCCGAATATTCCTGCCTCGGCCAACCACATCCATATGCCTGTCAGAGACCCTGTGAACACTGTTGGCACGGAAGAAGAAATAATGGCTGATTTCAGAAGGGCGCGCGACGAGATCAGAGAAAAACTCCAGGACGTACTTAAGGGGGCCACAGGCCCCCTTTAAACTAGGGGCCACGGGCCCCTTTATACTGGTGGCTTCCGCCTCGACCGTGTTCAGGGTGCCACGGGCACCTTTAAACTGGTGGCTTCCGCTCGTGAGGGAGTGTCGTGGGCGATTCGTATCGACATGCAGACCTCAAACGCTTATCAGGAGATAGAAGGGGTCGGGTCGGTCTTGTCGGACTTTGTGGAAGATGCGCTGGACTTCTTTCTGCCGGACCTTCGCCTGTAGTTCCTTTTTTTCTTTGCTTTTGGCGCGGCAGTCTTTTCAGGAGCATTGTCAACATTTTCAGGCTGAGGAGTATCCTTCTTGGAAGCGTCTGGTTTGGAGGTGCCAGATTTGGAATTGGAAGCGGTCTGCGCATCCGCAACTTCGGGTGCAGACTCAACCTCCAGGGCATATTGTCCCGGCAGTACGGAGGGATCGGAAATTATGCTGATCCTGGCCCCGGAGGACTTCTCCATATCCGCTAATGAACCTCTGTACTTGTTTGAGAGGTGATTGGCGATATCCAGGTTAAGGCGGCATGTGGCGCTTATGAGGCCTCCCTTTGATGCCAGCGTGTGTATCTCCCTGAATGCGGCGATGGCAGCCATCTCCATTGTCTTGACCACACCTGTGCCTTCACATGCAGAGCATTTCGAGTATGTGGATTCAAGGTATCCGGCACGCAGCCTCTCCCTTGTCATCTCAAGCATCCCGAATTTTGATATCCTGCTCGTGTCGAACTGCGCCCTGTCGCTTGCAAGGGCTGTCGAGAGCCTGCTTTCCACCTCTTTTCGGTGCCTGGGGGGATCCATATCAATGAAGTCTATGATTATCAGCCCTCCGATATCCCTCAACCTCAACTGTCTTGCGATCTCCTCGGCTGCCTCAAGATTAGTGTTCAGGGCAAGCGTCTTGAGGTCCTTTTCCTTCCTGCTGCTGCCGGAATTGACATCAATGGCGGTGAGGGCTTCGGTCTTGTCTATGACCAGATATCCCTTTGAGGCCAGGTACACATGGGTCTCATTGAGCTTGGCTATCTGGGGTTCAAGGTCATATCTGTCGAAGAGGGGTTTCTCGTTCTTGTAGTAGGTGACGTTGATCTTGCGCCAGGGCATTGTCCTGCGAAGGAAGGCCTTTATGTTCCTGAAGGCGTCCTGGTCGTCGATGAGCACCTCGTTAATATCGGACGTAAGGTAATCCCTTACAGTTCTGACGGCCATGTCCTGTTCCTTGTATACCAGAGAAGGGGCCGGGGCCTTCTTTGATTCGGCCTGTATCTTGCTCCAGAGCTTTGTGAGGTATTTCAGGTCATTGGCCAGGTCCTGTTCTGTCTTGTCGCTTCCGGCGGTCCTTACAATAAAACCGGTATTCTTGGGAAGCTTAAGGGTCGTCATTATTTCCTTGAACCTGTCCCTGTCATCCCTGCTGCTGATCTTTCTGGAGATGCCGATCCCTTCGCCCCCTGGCATCATCACAAGGTATCTGCCGGGCAGCGAGATGCGGGTAGTGAGAGAGGCGCCCTTTGTGTCCCGCTCGTCCCTCTCCACCTGCACGATCAGTTCCTGGCCCTTGGCCAGGGCCTCCTGTATCTTAGGCCTTTTATTTTTTAAGCCAGACTTGAAATACTCGGGCATGATATCGCCCATCTTTAAAAAGCCGTGTTTTTTGGGGCCATAGTCAACAAAGGCGGCGCGCAGCCCGGGCTCTATTCTTTTTATCACGCCCTTATAAATGTTTCCCTTGAGATGCACCTTTGAGGCGGCTTCCACGTAGAAGTCCACAAGCAGTTGCCCATCGACAATGGCGACCCTCTTCTCCTCAGGGTGTTTGGCGTTTATGAGTATCTTGCGTTTCATGTTCCCTCAGGTAATTATAACGGATTTAGCGTACAAGACGGTACATCCACCATCCCGCCCCATTAGCTTTAATGCTGATGGGGTTTGCCGATACTGAGGACCGGCAAAGAAAGGTTCCATTTTATGGCCACCAGCCTGAGCGAGAGAGTGACGAGCATACTGGCAAGCATATTGGTCATGTCCACAGGGAAGGGGCCATAGCTTCCGCCTGGATACAAGCTTGTGAGGCCTGTATATACCAGTGCGCCGCACATGGAGGCTGTTGCGTATATCTCGGTCCTCAAAATAAGAGGTATCTCCCCGGCAAGGACATCCCTGAGCATGCCGCCGGCCACGCCTGTCATCATCCCCATTATGACAGCCACTACCCATGAGACATTGTGCTCAAGGGCGATGTTTGCGCCGATGGCGGTAAAAATGGCAAGGCCGAAGGCGTCCGGTATCCTGATGGACGCACTGTCAAGGGGACGCATTTGCGAGACCACAAATACAAGTACTGCCGTGCCTGCGGGTAATAGTATGTAGTTGATGTCCCTTATCCAGAAGACCGGGGAGGCTCCCAGGAGCAGGTCGCGAATAGTGCCGCCGCCAAGGGCCGTGACTATGGCCAGGACCACAACGCCAAGCAGGTCGAGCTGCTTTCTGCCGGCGGCAAGTGAGCCGGTTATGGCGAACACTACAACGCCGAACAGGTCAAGATAGTAGACCACTAGTGCTTGCCGCGGGCTGCCAGCGATATTGTGAAGGTAGTGCCCTTGCCCTCCTGGCTCTCGACATAAAGGCCAGCGCCCATCACATCAACAAGCTCCTTTGCTATTGCCAGGCCCAGGCCCACACCTTCGGAGTCCTCTGCCTTGTGAAAGCGCTTGAAAATATCTCCTATCTCATCCGGAGCAATGCCGCGCCCGGTGTCGGATATCACTATCACGCACTTGCCGTCCGATGCAACTTTGGCATGGACCCGCACCTGCCCGCTGGCTGTATATCTGAGCGCGTTGGTGACTATGTTCATAAGCACTGTTTCGAGTTTCCCGGTATCCACCTCGGCGACCATGCCCTCATCAGCCGAAAGCTCGAGTGCGATCCCCTTTTCGTCGAACAGGGGCCTGAGGCCTGAGAGGATTCCATTCAGGAAATCTCCAAGATCAACGCGCTCCATCTCTACAGGCTTGAAAAAACTGGCCTCGGCCCGTGTCATGTCCTCGATGCCCTGCACGAGGTTGACCAGCCTCCTGACCTCTGCCATGAGCGTATCCATAGCCTCCGGGCCGCAGTCCACGACCCCGTCGGCCATGGCCTCGATGTTCGAGCGCATTACCGCAAGCGGGGTCCTGAGCTCATGGGCCACGTTCTGGGTGAGCCTCTGCCTGAGGGCGTCCTCGCGTTCAAGGGATTCCACCATACTATTAAAAGAGGTTATGAGCTTGCCCACCTCGTCACGCCCGCGGTACTTCACGCGCACTGTGAAATCACCCATCGCAACAAGCTCGGCAGCAAGGCGCATCCTCCTGAGCGGGCCTGTCAGGAACAGGCTCAAAGCGATGGCAAGAAACAGAGAGCCGCCACCGGCAATTAGAAAAGATATTCTCAGAAAATCTCTTCCGCGCCGTTTGAATACGTCTTCTTTTTCACTCAAGTTCCCCAGAGTCTCATACTGCCGGACATGGAGCGAGCCGATGTTCTTTCCTTCTGCAAAGAGGGGGTACACCTCGAAATCTCCCTTAGCGCTGTCCAGCAGCACAAGGCTCTCGATCCTTCTGCGCATGGTTGGAGATACCACTGCTATTGCGTCCTTGGAGGTGAGTATGTCCAGGCCGTCTACGTCCTGGACCTTCAGGTCAAACCCGAGTATCGTGCCCCAGTGAAAGATGTGGGTGAGGCCGTCGGAGTTCCAGCCTTCGTCGGTGTGGCTGCCTTCTATGGACGCCAGCATCCAGTAGAGCCTGTCTTCGCGCATTCCCATGGAGAAGTCCTCGAAGTCATGAAGGATCAGGCGCTCGTAGATCAGGTTTGAGACCAGGGCCATGATAATGACGATGAGAAAGGCGAAAAAGAGTTTAGTCCGCATCCCGCGAGCCTATGAACTTGTATCCCATGCCGTAAACGGTCTTTATGAACTCCGGGTTCTTGGGGTCTTTCTCTATCTTGTGGCGCAGGTTCTTAACGTGCGCGTCCACGGTGCGTTCATACCCCTCAAACCCGTAACCCTGGGCCTGGTTCACAAGCTGCAGCCGGCTCATGACCACCTCTGGCCTGTCTGCAAGGGCCAGAAGGAGCTTGAACTCGGTGGGTGTCAGCGTTATGGCCTTCCCGTCAAGGCGCACGTCCATTTTCTCGATGTCTATGACGAGCTTCCCCTCGCTAAAATGCATTGTGGGGGAGGTGCGCATGGTGCGCCTCAAGAGCGCGGACACGCGGGCCACGAGCTCGCGGGGGCTGAAGGGCTTCACCACGTAATCGTCCGCGCCAAGGCCAAGGCCAGCTATGCGGTCTTCCTCGTCGCTCTTTGCAGTGACCATGATGATGGGGATATTGGAATGCTCTCTGAGGGAGCGGCATATCTCCTCGCCGTCCATGTCCGGGAGCATCAGGTCGAGTATCACAAGGTCATAGCCCTCTGAGAGCTTCTCAAGGGCCTCGCCTCCGGTGAGCACATGGGTGGCCTCATATCCGTCGCGTTCGAGGTAGGCCTTTGTGATCTCGCCTATTTTCGCCTCGTCCTCTACTACAAGCACCTTAGCCTTAGCCATGGTTGAAGTATACATTCAAGTCCTCCTGGAGCGCAAGAGTTTTAAGTTGAGGGGCCACGGGCCCCTTTTAAACTGGTGGCTTTCGCCCCGACCGTTATTACTAAGAGAGATAAGGGTCAATATGCTGCTTGCGCAGAGATACCCCCTCCATGAGGGGCCACGGAACCCATGGATCATTCTTTCAGTTGCTCTTGCGGCTCAGATCAGAATAATAATATGGGAAAAGGGTGAAGTAAATATGAAGGGGGGCTCACGGAGCCCTTCTACTTGCTCACCGGACCTTACGAACCATTCCAGTCACACAGGGGGCTCATGGAGCCCTTCTGCTTGTTCTGCTTGCGCGGCGCAGAAATGGGAGGTCTTTAATTAATCAGTATCCGTTTCTGAGAGCAGGCCGTCCCTGTCCTTCATCATGACGATCATCTCGGCAGTGGTGAGGCGGAGGTTTCCTGAGAGCATGCGCTGTTTTCGCAGTTGGCCCTCCACTTGTGCCAGGGCCGTATAGTGAGGGGTGCGGTTTACGCTCCACGTGACCTTTATCTCCATGGCCTCCATCCTTGCGCATCCCCCTCCACGAGTTTCGCGCCCGCCGGGGTCGCGCACCCTGTGGGGAAGGCCGTGCATCCGGCATATCATGGGCCGGTGCGCATACAGTGAGCACAGGCCATCGAAGTTCACAGGGCACATAAGGGGCTCAGGCGCCAGAGGGTCCTGCTCCTTGCCATAGGCGTTGACCACCTCTCTAGCTCTTTGGATGATCTGGCCTGCAAGGAATTTTTCAGCATTGCGCATGCCCTCAAGCAGATAGAAGTACTCGGCCCATGTATAGTGGAAAAAACGCTGGGTGCAGCAGTTCTCTGCGCATCCCTCGCAAGTGAAAGAGTAGTGGCGGGCCACGGAGTCGTAATCGCGCTCCATTGCCTCATAAAGGGTTTTTATATGAGAGAGAATATCAGCCATTGTACCATGGTCTCCAGAGCAGAGAGAGAGGGGGGGCAGACCCCTATTCGCAGAGGAATTCGCTCTGCGCCGAGTTGCGGCAGGAGTTGATGTTGATAGCGCCCCTGCAAGAGGAAAGGGCATCAAGCAGTTTGGAGCAACGCTCTATCTTTTCGGTAAGTGGGGTGCCCACCTCGTCGGTTATCGCTTCCAGCAGTGCCTCGGGGTCCACTGAAAGCTCCATATCGAGCCTTGCCTGCATGTCATATATGGCAGCCTGTACCTGGTCCGCCTCCTCCATAAGCCGGGTGGTCTGGCGGAGCCTGCTAGCCTCTTCTTCGCGCATTTTGGCCTTATAGGTGGCCTCCAGCATGGCGTCAAGTATTGTGTCGGAGATCCCCATCCCGGATAGCTCCAGGGCCTCGTCCACGGTGAATTCCTTGTACCTGCCGATAATGGAGCTTACCTTTGCGGCTACCTGGTCCTCGTCCATCCCCTCGTCAAGGAGCTGAAGGATGGCATAGACCGGAAGCTCGCGAGGGCCGACATAAAGCAGGCGGTGTTCCTCTGAAATTGCGAAAAGCCCGTCAGGGTAACGGGCGATGAAGTCCCGGTAGAGGATAGGGCTGTCAGGGTTCTTCTCGATGAGCATGGAGAGGCTGCTAAGGGCCTCATTGCGTTTATTGCCGGCAGGGTACTTGCCCAGAAACTCGTGGTAGCTGGTTATGGAATCGGCCTCCGTGACCCTCAGGAAATCCTCCCTTTCCATCTCGCGGAGCTTTCTCATGCGTTCCACCGCTATCTCGGCCTGCCTGGCGGCAACCGTCTCCTCAAGGGCCCTGCCCGCTGTCTCCACCAGGTCCAGAAGTGTCTCGCGGTCCTTGTACCCCTGCACAACCCCGCCGTCAGGCAGGATTATGGTAGGCGTGGTGGCGATCCCCAGCCGCTCGGCAAGCTCAATGGTGTCGTCTACCTCGGTGGTCTCGCATGTGGGCGGGGGGAGAGGACGCCCGTCATAGGAACGCTCAAGCAGGGCCATGGAGCGCAGGCATACAATGGCTTTGGCCTTCTTGTACGCGGTGGGGTGGCTCTTGAGGGGGAGGAGCTTGATGTAAAATGCGATGTCCTCGTATTCCTCCACCAGGCTTTTCATCTCGCGGTGGAGGTTCTTGCAATACGGGCAGTCAGGGTCGTCAAATACTATGGCCTTGAAACGTGCTTCCGGGTTGCCAAGGATAAGGGCGTCCTCAAGCGGGATGTCCTCGAACTCCACCTTGCTTATCTCGTAGAGCCTGTCGTTTGTCAGGTTCAGGTTGCTTGTGACATCGATGATGGAGCCTGTGATGATATGGGCCTTTGGGAAATCGATGTATGCGATGCCGCGTTTGCCGCGGGCCATTATGGTTATCTCCCAGAGGCCTGCCACCGGGCTGACCTTTATCTCCATGACCTCGATCTCCGAGTTCACGCTCTTTACCATCTCTGTGGCCTCGTCAAAGCTGAGGTTGTGGCACTGGGAGCAATCAGCCCCCTGGCCCATCTCAATGCCGAGGTAGGCGCTGGCTGGGGAGGCCGCGGCCAGGGCCGTGGCAATGAGAGCCGTAAACAGAATTAAGCGCATCGTAAACTATAGCATAAAGGCTCAGGAGCGTAAAAGCAGCACGGAGAATGCGATTTGACAAGGCTTTTTAAACAGTTGTTCAGCCCTGGAGGCCTGGAAACATGCGGCCATAGTCTTGACATAACGCTGCCAGGGGCTTAATCTGTATTGTGTTGATATATATATGGTTAAGTGGAGGAAACCCGTGCGCCCGAGTTTGTCTAAAACATTGCTGAGTTCTCTTAAAACATTGTTCGTGGTTTTGACGGTAATTTTTCCCTACTCAGTGATGGCAGGGGAGTCCCTTGTGGTCAGGGCTGCGGTAAAGACAGTGGAGCTTGTGGGCTACACGCGCGCCGGGAGATCCATGACCGTGACCAGCGAGGTCTCGGGCAAGGCCCTTCATGTTAACTACGACGTTGGGGACACCGTGGGCAAGAAGCCTCTGATAGAGGTGGACACCGTGTTCATTGACCAGGCCCTGATAAGCGCCAGGGCAAGGGTGGTACAGCTTGAGGTGGCATCCGAGCGCGCGGAGGCCAGGGCCCAGTACCTTGAGGGTGAGTTCAACCGCATGGACTCCCTGCATAAGGAAGATCGCGCCACGGGGATAAGGAGAGATGCCTCACACCAGGAGATGGTGCAGTCAAGGCTTCAGGTGGATTCTGTTCGAGCTGAGCTTGCCGTGGCCAGTGCCTCACTTGCGGAGTTCTCAGAGCGGCGCGCAAGGCATATGATCTCCGTGCCCGCTGGTTGGATAGTTACGGCTCGGCTTGTTGAGCCCGGCGAGATAATCCAGCCTGGCCGGCCTCTGGCCAAGGCCGCTGATTTCCGCAGGCTTGTTGTCCCTCTTTCGGTCTCCAAGGCCGAGCTTGACGCAATTAAGGGCAAAAAGGGGGACACTCCCGTGCAGATCGAGGGCCAGCAAGGCAGTGCCAGGCTCAACTGGGTAAACCCGGCCTTTGACGAACGGACCAGAAAGACCCACATTGAGCTATCTGTGGTCGGCTACAAGGGGGAAAGCCGGGGCGGGCTCAAGGTCACGGTGCCTCTTTCTGTAAAGGCCGAGGGCATACTTGTACCAAAGGCCGCGCTTTTCTCCCGCTATGGCAACCCCCGCGTAAGGCTTGCCTCCACAGGCGAGTCCGTACAGGTGATAGTGATCTCCGTCAGCGGGGATAATATGCTTATCTCAAGCCACGACCCGCGTCTGGCCCCTGGCGTGGTCCTGTCCCCTGCCGCTGACTTCCCCTCTGGGGGATCTGAGAAGGCGCAATGAGATCGGTAGTCCGCTTCTCCCTTGGGCAGGCCGTATTTTTAAACGTCGTCTTTGTGGTGCTCACCGTTGCAGGGGCGTTCAGCCTCCTGACCACTCCTGTTGAGAACCTGCCCGCCGTGGACATCGGAAAGGTCTTTGTCCGCACTCTTTATTACGGGGCCAGCGCAGAGGACGTGGAGAGCCTGGTCTCTGCAAAGATAGAAGACGCCATAGACGGCATGGAGAACATCGAGTATATCCAGAGCCGCTCCCGCCGCAATTATTCTTCGGTGGAAGTGAAGTTCATAGACGACTCGGACTACAAGGAGCTCTTTAATGAGCTTCGCCTGAGGATACAGAACATCCAGGGATCCCTCCCTCCCGAGGCTGAGGAGTCTGATTACATATACATCGATACACAGGTCTGGATGCCTGTTGTCATAGTGAACCTTGCCGCAGACATTCCCAACCACAGTCTCAAGTTTATAAGCGATGAGCTCAAGCGCACTCTCCTGGACATACCCGGCGTCAAGGAGGTCGTGCTAAACGGCGAGCACAAGAAGGAGTTCCATGTCTCTCTGGACCCGGCGCTCCTCAGGCGGCACGGGGCGACACTGGACCAGGTTGCGAGCGCCGTGGAAGCGGCCTCCGTAAAGATCCCCTCCGGAAGGTTCGGCGCAGGTGATACGGAATATATGCTCGATGCCGGACGAAGGCTCAGCAGCCAGAAGGAAGTCCTTGACATTATCGTTCGCCTCGACGGCGAGGGCACCTTTCTGCGGGTTGCTGACCTGGTCACAAGCGCGAGGCTCTCCCACCGGGATCCGGACTTCATAACGAGCGTCAACACCCTGGACAGCATTAACCTCTTTGTAAAGAAAGAGGCCAGCGGCAATGCCATAAACATCATGGCTGATGTCAGGCACGTAGTGGAGCGGTTCAGGGAATCCCACCAGAGGGACGGGCTCAGCGTAGTGTTCACCAACGACTCCACCATCGAGATCCGCGATTCTGTGAACACCCTTGGCGGCAGCATGATCCTTGGCATGATACTTGTGACCATAGTGCTCTGGATCACGCTGGGTTTCAGAAACGCCATGCTCACCGCAATAGGGATCCCTTTCGCGTTTCTGTGCACGCTCATCTTCATAAAGCTTGCCGGGCAGTCCATCAACACCATAAGCCTGTTCTCCTTTGTGCTTGTCTCAGGGATAATCGTTGACGACGCGGTGATAATACTTGAGAACATCTTCCGGCATATGCAGCTTGGCAAGACCAAGCGCGAGGCCATTATAGACGGCGCGGGCGAGGTGATGCTCCCTGTGATAAGTGCTGCGCTCACGACGATATTCGCCTTCATGCCCATGCTCATCATGACAGGGAGCACCGGTGATTTTTTCAGCGTGATTCCAATAACAGTATCCTTCGCACTTGCCGCAAGCCTTGTGGAAGCGCTTTTCATACTGCCCGTGCATGTGCTTGACTGGGGCAAAAAGACCGTCCCGCACAGTGTAGCTAAACACGCAGACGAAGGCTTTGAGATGGCCGCTCATCTGAAGGAGGGGCTCTTTGCCCCTGCCTGGAGGCTTTATAGCCGCCTGCTTGACGTGCTTTTAGACAACCCCATAAAGTCGGTGGGCGCCATGGTCCTTGCCTTTTTTGTTGCGGTGACGATGCTTGTGCTGAGCATGACCGGAGTGGTCCCGCTTATAAAGATGAAGTTCTTCCCTGGGAGTTATTTTCGCTACCACGTCCCCGTGGTCATGCCTCCGGGCACGAGCATCGAGCGCACCGACGAGGTGGTCAGAGATGTGGCACGCTTCATATTGGCCCGTGGCGAGAAGGAAGCGCTTGCAGTAATAGGCACGGCCGGGATGTACGAGGCGGAAAACTACATGTGGAAGCCTGGGCATAACCACGGGCAGGTGGTGGTCACGCTCCCGCCGGAGAAAGAACGTTCCTTCCCCACGGGAGGGGACAATGACCCACTCCTGTATCTTGACTTCATCCGCGATGAGATCAAGGGGTATGTGAGGCAGATGTACGGTGAAGGCGCGGGCGCGCCGTCCTTGAAGGTCTTCCCGGAAAACACCGGCCCTCCCATCGGCAAGGCCGTGAACGTCCGGGTGACAGGGGATTCAAGGGCAATGGTATCTCTGGCTGCTGATGAAATAATGGAGTATCTGAGCACTGACCAGGCATTTAGCGGCCTCAGGGACCTTGAGGTCAACAGGGCGGCTCCCCAGAAGGTGGCGCGTTTTCTGCCTAATTTGGAGGCGGCTGCAGAGCGAGGGGTCTCGCCCGCAGTGGTTACCCGGGTGGTGGCGGGCGCGCTGAATGGAATTCGCGCGGGGACCTTCCTTGCTGTGGACGAGGACGTGGATATAGTCGTGAGGCTAGCAAAAGCTGACGACCCCGAGAGCCTGCCCGGACAGGGCCTGCGGAGCCCGGCGGACATTCTTGATGTGCCGCTGATAGAGCACAGCATCTCCCCTGTCATGATCGGAGAGCTTGTGGATATGGATTATGTAACGGAGCCCAGTATCCGTATGCGCTATAACGGCAAGCCCGCCCTGACCATCACAGCGGACATAAAGGCCGGAAGCGAGCTGACATCAAGCCGCGTACAGATGTTCGTAAACCGGTATGTCAGTGATTTTGCGGACAAGTACCCGGGGATAACCCTTGCCTATGGAGGTGAGTTCGAGACCACGAGCCGCACGTACTCCTCCCTTGGGTTCGCCTTCATCATCTCTTTGCTCTGCATCTATCTGATATTGTCCTCGCAGTTCAAGGACTACCTGCAGCCATTGATAATCATCACCGCCGTGATGTTCGCGGTGATAGGCGTGACCTTCGGCATGTTCCTGACGCGCTCCGTATTCACTGTGGGCAGTTTTATGGCCCTTCTGGGTCTGGCCGGCGTGGCTGTCAACGACTCTCTGATTCTCATAGATTTCATAAACGTCCGCCGAAGGGCGGGCTATGGGCTCAGGGAGTCTGTGCTTGCCGGATGCAGCGAGCGCATGAGGCCTGTCATCATAACGACGATAACCACCATGTTCGGCCTGCTTCCCATGGCGCTGGGCATACCCATGAAGTCCATCGCATGGCAGCCCATGGCCACGGCCTTTGTCTCCGGGCTAGCTGCGGCCACCATGCTCGCGCTCCTTATCATCCCGGTGGAGTACGAGCTTGCCGAGCGGTTCAAGGAGCGTTTAAAAGAGCGGATGAGCAACATTGGAGGCAGGCTCAAAGGGGAGGAAGATGTGTAGGTCTGCTCTGAAAGTGATCTCTCTTGCCATCGGGCTTGTGCTTGTTATGCCTTCGCTGCCGTGGGCCATAACGCTTGAGGATGCTATTGAGATGGCGCTTACAGAGGGCCAGGACGCGCGCATTGCAGATGAGGAGGCCCTGATGGTGAAGGCCACAGGCAGGCAGAAGACCTCATTTGCCGGCCCCCAGCTGGAGTTGGGGGCCTCGTACATGGAGATGGGTACAAATGCTGAGCCCAGCCCGTATTTCATCACGCCGGAGAAGGACTATTCCTACAGTGCCGAGGCCAGCCAGCTCATATGGTCGGGCGGGCGGCTTATAAAAAGTTTTCAGCTCGTGCGTTCTTCTGACAGGCTGGCCGGTCTTACCCGGCTCTCTGGCAGGCGGGATGTGCGCAGGGACGTCGCCATTTCTTATCACGAGGTGCTTTTCCATGACGCAGCACTGGATCTTCTTAGAGACCGTGTTGCACAGCGCGAGCAGGAACTGATGGATGCCGAGGACCTTGAGATTGCGGGTATGGTTACGCCCCTGGACGTTCGGCAGGCCAGGATGCACCTGAACCTCGCACACGAAGAACTTCAGGCCGCACTTGTGGAGCGCGCCCGCTCTGTGGTGGGCTTCAATGTTCTGCTTGGCAGGAGTGCAGAGTTTCTTATAGAGGCCGGGGAGTCTCAGGTGGAAGCGGTGGAGGCCCAGCCCTCGCGCTTGGCCTCGGTCTCGCCTTCTGAAGAAGCGCTCCTGCCAGAGGGAAGGCTACGAAGGGCAGAGGGCATGGAGGATACCCTGCTGGCAATTGAAGATGGAGATCTGAGAGCCAGACTTCTGGATCTGAGATTGCTCAGAGAGAGGCTCAGGCAGGCTGACCTTGAGTACGGGATGGCCTGGGGAGCGAGGATGCCGGAGGTGAGGATAGTAGGGACGTGGGAGAAATCCGGCCAGGAGCAGGATGGTCTGGACGAAGAATGGAGCGCGGGGGTAGTGCTTAGCATGAGCATCTTAGACGGAGGTTTGAGGCGCTCCACCCAGGCCAGGGCAAAAAGCCAAAAGCGCGCGGCAGAGGCAGCGCTTCAGAAGGCAGCAAAGGAGTTTAGAGGTCTGGTGCAGACCCTGCGCCTGGATGCACGGAGCCTGGATTTGCGAATCGGGCTGAAGCAGGAGGCCGAGCGCATGGCTGAAGAGAACTATGCTGACGCGCGCGCACACTACAGGGCCGGCACCATCACACTTACGCGCCTTGGGGAGTTCAGCCTTGCATACACAGAGGCCCGCTTCGGGCTTCTGGAACTGTTTTATAAAGAGCAGAGCTTATTGGCTCAGGCAAAAAGTCTTTTGAAATAAGGCGGCCTACGGGCCTGGATGCAAGGCATCTGCTGCGAAATAAAGCATTCGGCGTATGTCTATACGCCGTCATACTTTCTTTCTTGCATCTACCTCACCCCAGACCCGAATGCCTTGGTCAGGCGGGACAACTTTCGCTTAACTAATGAAAACAACCAATCAAAGATATTTTTATAACGACATGCAAAATAGGGAAAGACAAAAGAAGATTAATAAGGAATTGCGCTTTACGGAATAAGCTGGCTAGCGCCCTGGGACGTCAAGAACGGTTGTCATCTTTTTAAGCGACCTTAGAAGAAAGTACTGGGCAACTGCAAAGCCCATCAGGCCTGCCCAGAAGGCATCCACCCCAAGCGTTTTACTTGCGATGTAGTTTCCGGTGACCTCAAGTATGAAAAAACAAAGGACAACTGCAAGCACCGTGGTGTATTCGCGCCTGAGCATGCTTTTAGAAGAAAAGGGCAGGGCCGCCTTCTTATATGATCTGAGGCGCGGGACAAAGGCCGGGGTGTCCTGCGCCCATTTGAGGAAATCCCCCCCGAACTGATAGATCAGGTACTCCTCCTCCGCAGCGATGATCCTCTCATAGTAGACCAGGAACAGCAGCAAAGAGACCAGAAGGAGCCAGAAGTGGCCGACAAACAGGACTATGCCCAGAAAGATAAAGAAGTTTCCGAGGTATAGAGGATGCCTGGCCACCGAATACATCCCGGTGGTATTAAGGGAGTCCGCGATCTGGCCCCTTGTGGTCCTGCCGGAAGTCCCCTTTGGGACGTGGGCCGCCACAAAGGCCCGCACGCACAGGCCGGTAAACGACGTTCCTAGCGCCACGGCCTGATATAGAGCGCTTCTTGCCGCACTGGCAAACAGGCTGTCTATCTCTGCTGAGAAATATGCGGCAAGCACGATGGGAGCAATGACAAAGGGGAGATACCCCCGCCATTTGAATATTTCCCTGCCCTGCTCGCCTATCTCGTTCTTAAAAGCCATAGATGGGATTATAGCAATAATAAATCCAATATACCAAAATGTATCATGGAAGGGGGGGGCCAAGGGCCCCTTTCATTTATTTCTTTGCCATAGCTGTAGCCTATTGCAAACCTGAACGGTGTCTGATTTGCTGTAGCTACTAGGCGCGGTACGCGAAGCTGTACTAATGCTACCGCGAGCGTGCCGCAACAACGTAGTCGGTACGACTCGCTCACGAGATGCAGTGAATCAGACAGCGCCTGATTTGATGACCATCAGTTTCTCATGACACATGTCGCGCATGGAATAACCTATGCCTCCCATCCCAAGCCCGCTCAGCTCCGCCCCGCCAAAGGGCATCCAGTCCACACGGAAGGCCGTGTGCTCGTTGACCATTACGGCGGTGCCCTTGAGCCTCTTCACGCAATCAAGTGCCGTGTCCATGTTCTTTGTATAGACGGACGCCTGGAAGCTAAAGGGCACGTTGTTTGCCATCTCCACCGCGTCGAGGTAGTGTGCATACTCATAGAGGCAGACCACAGGGCCGAATATCTCTTCTGTAGAGACCTTGGCGTCAAGCGGGGGGTTTATGAGAAGTGTGGGCTCAAAGCAGCTTGCTGAAGTTCTGGAGCCGCCCGTGGCAAGCTCAGCCCCCGCATCTACCGCCTCTGCCACCCATTGCTCCACCCGGTCCACCTCTTTGTTGTGTATTAGTGGCCCCACCTCGGTTGCCGCTTCTTTAGGGTCTCCTACCCTCAGGGCAGTGATCATAGGGAGCATCTTTTCCTTGACCTCTGAGATGATGTCCCTGTGCACAAAGGCCCTCTGCACTGAAACGCATACCTGTCCGGCGTGGTAGTAGCCGCCTTTGACAATGCCAGGCAGTATGGCGTCTATGTCAGCGTCAGGCTCTATAATGATTGGTGCAGCGCCTCCGTGCTCCAGCGCGCATCGCACGCCCGGGGCAAGGTTGGCCCGAATCCGCCAGCCCACCTTTGCCGATCCTATGAAGGTCACAAAACTTATGCGCCCGTCAGAGGCAAGCTTTGATGCCACCTCGTTGGAGCACACGATAGCTCTGCACCAGTCCTTTGAGAGGCCTGCCTCGTAGAGGAGCTCAATTATAGAGAAACACGAAAGCGGGGTGGCGCTTGCGGGCTTTATGAGCACCGGGCATCCAACGGCCACTGCCGGTATGACCTGGTGGATGATCAGGTTCATGGGGTGGTTGAAGGCGCTTAAGGCCACGACTATGCCAGCGGGCTCTATCATGGTATAGGCCATATGGTTCTTCGAGCTTTCGGTGAGCTCCATGGGGACCTCCGCGCCCTTGAGCTGCGCCAGCTCACGTATGGCGATGTCCACGCCGTTTACAGCGCGGTTTATCTCTATTATGGAATCAGCAAGGGGCTTTCCCCCCTCGTGGGCGGATTGCAGGGCCAGCTCGTCGGCTTGTGCGGCAAGCAGCTTGCCAAAACCCTCTAAGATGGCAATGCGCTCGAACTTGGGAAGCCGGCGTGCGCGGTCTTTAAAAAGGTCGGCCATGCCGTCTAAAATGGAACTGGCTTCCTCCCAGGAGGTAGTCTGCAGCTCACTAATAAACTGTCCGTCATAGGGCGCGTTAATTTTAATCTTTGGATTTTTTGGGGACATCACAGACCTCCTTATTTACATTGGGATCCATATCAGAGTTCATATCGAATTTACATTGGCTTAAAAGCTCGCTGTTTCTTGAATAGTCCACAGGCAGGTCAATAACATGAATGCCGCCTGCCTTAAAGGCCTTCTCGATGACAGGGCCAAGCTGGCTGGTCTTCTTAATTCTGTGTCCGGCGGCCCCATAGCTTTCCGCGTATTTGACGAAATCAGGGTTGCCAAAGTCAAGGCCAAAGCTCTTGAAGCCCATCTCGTCCTGCTTCCACTTGATCATGCCGTAGGAGCTGTCATTTATTATCAGTATTACGAGGTCCAGGCCAAGCCTCGTGGCTGTCTCCAGCTCCTGGGAGTTCATCATGAACCCTCCGTCTCCGCAGATGGCAAGGACCTGACGCTCTGGGTACACTATCTTGGCAGCTATTGCCGCTGGCAGGCCCGCCCCCATGGTGGCAAGCGCGTTGTCCAGCAATACGGTATTTGGCTCGTATGCCTTGTAGTTTCTCGCAAACCATATCTTGTACATGCCGTTATCGAGGGAGAGGATGCCATCAGGGGGCATGACGTCGCGCACTATGGTTACGAGCTTGGGGGGAGACACAGGGAAGCTCTCGTCGCACGCACCGCTGGCTATGCTGTGTTCAAGGCTCTTTTTGCTCTCAAGTATGTAGGTGAAGTCCCAGTGGTCTTGCGGCTCAAGCTCCTGAGTCAGCTTTACGATACTGCT
>SDBV01004083.1_pt1 | contig 21156 bp, 22 predicted proteins | sample 2277081 | NCBI WGS metagenome assembly SDBV01 (sample SAMN10402039, study PRJNA504765) | marine sediment metagenome | isolation source: marine sediment core GS10_PC15, 223 cmbsf | place: Arctic Ocean: Southern Knipovich Ridge | collected 2010 | reverse complement strand
CTAGAATGAAGAAATTCATTTTTGCAGAAAGAAATGGGATCCATATTATAGATCTTCAAAAAACAATCACTGCAATAAAAGAAGCTTATGATGTTGTAAGGAAAAATGTTCTTGACGGTAAAACTGTTTTATTTGTAGGAACAAAAAAACAAGCACAACAGGCTATAGAAAAAGAAGCATCGCGATGTAACATGTACTATGTTAATAATCGATGGCCGGGTGGAATGCTTACAAATTTCAAAACCATAAAGAAATCTCTTTTCCGATTAAAGAAAATCGAAAAAATGGAAATTGACGGCACATTTGAAAGTTTAACTAAAAAAGAAATTTCCCGGTTTTTAAAAGAAAAAGGCAGAATGGAAAAAATTCTGGGCGGAATTAAAGAGATGAAAGAACTTCCCGGTTTAATCTTTATTATAGATACAAGAAAAGAAGGTATAGCAATTGCGGAAGCAAAAAGAATGGGCATACCAATTATTTCCGTTGTTGATACAAATTGTAATCCTGAAGGTATTGATTACCCAATTCCCGGTAATGATGATGCAATAAGGGCAATTACATTATTTACACAGATTATTGCAAATGCAGTAATAGAAGCAGAGAATGAAGTAGGCCTCGAAGTAATTGAAACTCTTCAGGATGAAGAAACTGCTGATGAAGATAATGAAGTTGTTGAAGAGAATAAAAAAGAAACTGTTGAAGAGACAATAGAAGTTGATAAAAAGGAGAAAAAAGAAGAAACTGTTGAAGAGACAATAGAAGTTGATAAGGAAGAGACTAAAGAAGCAGATGAAGATGCAACTATAGAAATGGATAAGGAAGAAACTAAAGAAGCAGATGAAGATGCAACTATAGAAATGGATAAGGAAGAAACTAAAGAATCAGATGAAGATGCGACTATAGAAATGAATATGGAAGAGACTAAAAAAACAGATGAAGATGCGACTATAGAAATGAATAAAGAACAGGATAAACCTACTGAAAATTCGGATGAAGATATTGAAAAAGCAACAGTAGGATCAACAATCGGTAAGAAAGATAAAGCAGACGAAGAAAATAAAGAAGATGAAAATCATAGCTATACAGAAGAGGATTATTCAAATTACAATCCTGAAGAAGTTGAAAAGAATAAAAAGAAAGCTTCTGAAAAGGAAAAAAAACCTGTAACTAAGAATGAAGAAATTCTTGAAGAAAACATAGTTGACGAAGACAAACTATATGATGATTAGGAGGTAAGAAATGGGAATAACAGCGACAGAAGTAAAAACACTTAGAGAAAAAACCGGTGCAGGAATGATGGATTGTAAAAAAGCTCTTTTACAAACAGATGGAGACGCTAGCAAAGCGGAAAAAATTTTAAAAGAACTAGGACTTTCAGCTGCAGATAAAAGAGGCGGAAAGTCAACTAATGAAGGAAGAGTATTTTCTCTAATAAAAAATAATAAATCTTTATTGTTAGAACTTTCATCAGAAACAGATTTTGTTTCAAGAAATAAGGAATTTATCCAGTTAGGTACAGATTTAACAGAAATGATTATAGAAAAAAATATAAGTGAAATTAATGATGAGCTTAACAACAGACTTAGAGATACACAGAGCCTAATAAAAGAAAATATGACGATTAAAAGATTCCAGGTTTTGAATATTGGAAATGATGAAATTGTTACTGATTATCTACATGGTGACGGCAGAATAGGCGTACTCGTTAAACTAAAGTTAAGCGATCCGAATCTTAAAGATAATGTGCAACTAAAAGAAATTGCTTTTGACCTTGCACTTCATATCGCGGCTTTTGCGCCGCTTTATTTATCAAGAGATAAAGTAGATGCAGATTACATTAAGGAGCAGGAAGAAATTTACTTGAAACAGGCACAAAACCTTGGAAAACCAGAAAAAGTAATGGAAGGAATTGTTAAAGGCAAATTAAATAAGCACTTTGCTGCCATATGTTTACTTGATCAGGGATTTGTAAAAGAAGAAAAAACAAAAACTTCCCAGATTCTTAAAAATCTTGGGAAAGAAATCGGATGTGATATCGAAATATCAGATTTCTTATATTTTAAAGTTGGAAGTGAAGATTCATAATATATATAATGTACCTCTATAAATAAGGGGCATTTTTTAAAAAATACGCAATCCGAACGGGATGATCGGTTGTATAGTTATTAAAAAGGAGGAATTTTGATGGAAAGAGTGAAAGGTGAAATTGAAAATAGAATGAAGAAAACAATTAAAGCCTTAAATGATAGTTTCAATTCTTTAAGAACTGGAAGGGCATCAGCTGCTTTATTTGAAAAAATAAAAGTAGAATACTATGGCCAGACTTTACCTATCAATCAGGTTGCGACTATATCTATTCCTGAAGCAAGACTTGTAATAATTCAACCATGGGACAAAGCTGCACTTTCAGAAATAGAAAAAGCATTGCAAAAATCTGAATTATCTATTAATCCAAATAATGACGGAAAAGTTATTCGCATTAATATTCCACCATTAACAGAAGAAAGAAGAAAAGAGCTTGTTAAACATGCAAAAAGTCAGGCAGAGCAGAACAGAGTTTCTATACGTAATATCAGAAGAGATGCTAATGAAGAATTAAAAAAAATGGAAAAAGCAGCTGATATTAGTGAAGACGATTTAAAAAGAGGCACTGAAGAAATTCAGAAACTAACTGATAAATATATAAAAGATATAAATAACCATTTGGAAGAAAAGGAAAAAGAAATTTTAGAAATCTAATGCCATCTAAAATAAATCTGATTGATAAAAGCAATCTGCCTGTCCATATTGGAATAATTATGGACGGAAACGGCAGGTGGGCAACAGCACTAGGAAAGCCAAGAAGTTTTGGACATAGACAGGGTCTCACAGCAGCAAAACTCGTTGTTAAGGCTGCTTCGAATTTAGGAATTAAATTTATTTCTTTATATACATTTTCTACGGAAAACTGGAAAAGAGCTAATGAAGAAACATCATTTCTAATGCTGTTATTAAAATCACATCTAAAAAAGGAATACAATTTTTATAGAGAAAATAAAATACGAGTTATGCATAGTGGAAATTTAAAAGGCCTCCCCGAGGATATAATTAAAGAAATAAGGCAGGTAAAAAAAGATACTTCACATTTTCCAGGACTTACACTTAATCTGGCAATAAACTATGGGGGAAGGGATGAAATAATCCGTTCTATGAATAGGGCAATTAAAAAATATAAAAAGAAAAAAATGAATATGAAAACTTTTAAAGTTAATGAAGAAATAATTTTTGAAAATCTTGATCTTCCGGATTTTCCAAATCCGGATTTAATAGTAAGAACTGGTGGGGAAAAAAGGATTAGTAATTTTCTTTTATGGGAAGCCGCATACAGTGAATTATATTTCTGCCCTGTATTATGGCCGGACTGGAATGAAAAAACGTTAATAAATGCTATCCTTGAGTATCAAAAAAGAGATAGAAGATTCGGTGGTGTGAAATGAAAAAGGTTATTCAAAGGATCCTATTAGTCTTTATATTTGTCCCGTTTCTTTATATAATACTTTTTATTTTACCGCATTATAATTTTCTTGCATTAAACTTAAGCATAATTATTGTTGCTGCAATTGGTTTAATAGAAACAAAGAATCTATTTAAAAAACAGAATATTCCACATTTTAATATTTTAACTACCGTCATGGGAATATTACTTCCCGTAACCGCCTATATTCAGATAACAGGTATAATAGGAACAAATATTTTCTTAATATGGGTAATTATATCTTTGATTGCAATTTTAATTAGAAGTATATGGATTAGAAATGAAGAAGAACTCACCCTGAATATAAAAAAAATAACATCTTCAATTTTTATCATGATCTATCCATGCCTTTTTTTATCATTTGTAATATTTACAAGTAGCCTTCATAATGCATCATTTTCTGTGCTTTTGCTTATATGTCTTATATATGGCAATGACATAGCAGCATATGTATTTGGAAAACTTCTTGGTAAAAAATTAAATTTATTCATAAGTCCGAATAAATCTTTAATTGGATTTATTGCAGGAATGTTTGTTTCAATTTCTATTGCTGTTATTTTTTATTTACTAAAACCGGAATTATTTAAGGTAAATATAATATTTATAATTTTATTCGGTGCAATAATAGGAGCAGCTACTATAATAGGAGATCTTATAGAATCTGTAATTAAGAGAGCTACACATGTAAAAGACTCCGGAGCAATTATGATGGGACGAGGCGGCATTCTTGATTCGATAGATTCTGTTCTTATTAGCGCCCCTATTTTTTATTTTATCTATCCATATATTTCAAACCAGGTATAGCAGATGACAAATAAATTTAAACAGAAAAAAATAATTATCCTTGGAAGTACAGGCTCCATAGGGCGTAGTACTCTTGATATAATAAAAAATTCTCCGGAATTATTTAAAGTTGCAGGATTATCATTTCATTCAAACATTAAACTTGCTAATAGCCAGATAAAAGAATTTAAACCTTCATCTGTTGTAATAACCGGTATAAAAAAGATAGATCCGGATAACAGTATATATAAAAATACATCACTTTTTTATGGAATAGATGGATTAAAAGAAATGCTAAAAGATACGGATGCAGATATCGTTGTAAACGGAATTGCCGGTTCTGATGGTTTCCTACCTTCTTTATGGTCGATTGAATCCGGCAAAAATCTTGCTCTGGCAAATAAAGAAACAATCGTAATGGCAGGGCCGGTTATTTTAAAAAAAGCAGATGAAATGAATGTAAATATTATACCAGTAGATTCTGAACATTCAGCACTATTTTTTCTTCTAAAGAATATACATAAAGAAAATATTAAAGAACTTATCTTAACAGCTTCCGGAGGCGCATTTAGAGATCTGGCAATAGAAAACTTAAAATCGGTTACATTGAAAGATGCCTTAAAACATCCAACGTGGAATATGGGCAATAAAATAACAATTGATTCTGCGACCATGGCAAACAAAGGCCTGGAAATTATAGAAGCAAAATACCTTTTTAATATGGACACAGAAAAAATAAAAGTTTTAATTCATCCGCAGAGCTATGTTCATTCGCTTATCAGAACGAGAGATAATAGTCTTTATGCACAGATTAGTAATCCGGATATGAGAATACCAATAAAAAATGCACTAACATTTCCGGAATTAACAGAAAATACTATTAAAGAATTGGAACTTGCTGGTAATAATTTAAGTTTTGCAGATTGGGATAAAAAAAGGTACCCAATGCTTTCCCTTGCTTACAATGCTGCAGAAAAAGGCGGAGCCTACCCTATTGTCTATAATGCTTCTAATGAAGCTGCAGTGGATGCTTTTATGAAAAATGAAATATCATTTATAGATATTCATAAATATGTTAACAAAACACTTGAATTTGACTGGAAATTTGAAGTAAATTCAATAACTAGTATATTAATAATAGATTCTGAAACAAGAAAAAAAACAAATCAACTTATTAAAAATAAGGATATATAATGATGATAGATTTTTTAAATACAGCAGGAAACACTCTATTGACAATATTCTTCGGTATTTTTGGACTGGGAATCATTGTGTTTGTACACGAACTTGGCCATTTTATAGCTGCTAAACTCTTTAAAATAGAAGTAATAACTTTCTCTCTTGGATGGGGCAAAAAACTAATTGGTTTTAAATATAAAGGCACAAATTACCAGATTTCCCGTATACCTATAGGCGGATATTGCAAAATGAAAGGCGAATATCTGAAAGATAAATTGGATGAAGAAGCAGATAAAAAACTACGTAAAGAAAAAGGTTCATTTTTAAGTGCCCCTCCATGGAAAAGAGCCATTGTTGCAATTGCAGGCCCTTTTTCTAATCTGATATTTGCTGGTTTTATTTTCTCAATACTTTTTATGATTGGTTTTAATATTCCTTCACATGATAGTAAAATAATACTACTTTCTGATTATCCTGAATATTTTCAAGATATAAATTATTCTGAAAGTCCTGCTACAATTTCCGGGCTGCAAACCGGAGATAGGGTAATTACTATAGATAATCAGAAAGCAGAAAGCTTCTGGCACCTTGCAGAAATAATTACAAATAATCCGGATAAGGAACTTATATTTAATATCCGGAGACCAGATGAGAATAATGCAGAGTTTTCCTTTGTTGTTGTACCGGATAATATTGATGGTGAAGGTAAAATCGGTATATATATTTGGATAGATCCCATAATTGGAGAGATCGAAGCTGGTTCACATGCATCAATGGCAGGACTCAAATCCGGAGATCTAATTACTGCATTTAATGGCATAGAAGTAAAACATGCTCTTGATATAGAACAAATAATTATTAATCTCCAGAATCCATCCACTATTGAACTTACTATACTAAGAAACAATGAAATCATTGAAAAAACACTGCCTATAGAAACTGACATAAATGGAAATATAATACTGGAATTCTCATATGCTCTAAAAACATACCACTCTTTTGATTTGAACATTCTTGAGGCTTTACAAAAAGGTTCGAAACAGACAATAATTACAATAAATAAGGTCATTTTAGGAATAATTGAAATATTTTCATTCAAGGTTAAAAATGTTGATGAGGTTTTAGCCAGTCCGATTAGAGTAATACAAATTGTCGGAGAAACTACGACAAATAATTTTAAAGTTGGAATCGGAGAAGGTTTCAATTCTTTTTTTACAATAATAAGTTACTTAAGCATTATAATAGCCCTAATGAACCTTCTACCTATTCCAGCATTAGACGGTGGAACTATAGTAATCAGTATTTTTGAGCAAATACGAAGAAAACCATTAAAGCTTCGAAACATTATACGGTTTCAGGTAATAGGTTTTTCAATTCTTGGATTACTATTTATTGTAGCGTTATTTAGTGATATTATGTATTATATTAAAGATTTATTTTCCTAAGAGTATTATTTATTAAAGAGTAAAAAATGAAAAAAATAACATGTTATTGTGAAAAAACTTTTGAAAAAGATATTGATGATTCTTTTGATCTGGATAAACAACCGGAAATTTATGAGGAAATACTAAATGGTAATTTTATGTCTGTACAATGTCCGGAATGTAAAACTACTCTAAAACCGGAATTTCCTTTTAAAATAATACAGGATTCAAGAAACATAGAAATCTTCTTTATCCCTGAACTTGATAGAAATAAATACTTAATGAAAAAAACAGATTTTATAATTCCTGATTCAAATCGGATAGTAATTGGGTATAAGGAATTAGTAGAAAAATTAACAATTATAAATTCCGATCTAAATGATCAGATTATTGAACTTTTGAAATACCAGATTTTAATTAAATTTCTTGATTCTGAGGATGATAATACTGATATTCAGATAAATTTTAAGAATTTAAAGCAAGATCTATTATATTTTCACATAGAGAGTTTAAAACCTGATGAAATAGGTATTTATAAATTGCCTATGCAAATATACAATAAAATAGATTTACAAAATAAACTAGACAAACAACCCTATTCAGATTTTCTAACACCTCCCTATGTATCAATAAATAAAATTTATCAGGAGAACTCCTTATGGGAAAATATTTAATATATTTCTTACTAATATTCATAAATACCTTTATATGCTTTTCTAATCCGGGCAATATTATAATTAATACAAGTCATATTACAGAAATCACTACTATGGAATACTCTGAGCAGCGGCAGCTTCTATTTACAGGGAGTGAGGATGGAAGTATTAAAATATGGGACGCATGGACGAACGAACTTATTAACACACTAATTATTTCACACTTACCGGTTGGTGACATTGCTGTACATCCTACAAAACCATATATGGCTATTTTAGAAGTTCTTGGGCCAAATGCATCTTTAATTAGTGTATGGAACTGGGAAAGAAATATAAAATTATATTCGATTGATACAACTAGTAATCCCCTTAGTATGGATTTTTCATCTTTAGGTAATTATATATATTACTGCATACCCGAATGGGAAAGTATCAAATTTCACAATGCAGAAAACGGTATGCCCGTTCAATTGGTCGAAAATGATTTTGGTATAACCTCTTTTATAATTTTTTCACGTACAGAAAAGAATTTAATGGCCTATAAACCCTCTGGTAATATTACTTTCCGTAATCTTACTACTAATGAGATCATTCTGGATATTACTACGGTATCAAATCTCTCTAATATAAGTATATCAGGAAACAGAAATTACCTTGTTGGTTCTACAGATAATAGAATCCTGCTTATAGACATTCTATCTGGAAATATTTTACATGAATTGGAAATAGAAAATATTTTAGATATATCTATCTCTGATAGTAATATCATGTGCTATTCAAGGGACGGGGACATTTTAAATGTCGATTATTTACGAATATATAATAATCAATTCTTTTTTTCCAGTAATCCAAAAAAAGAATTAAGTGATAAAGAAATTACAGCTGCCACAATTGGTAATTCTAATATTTTTTATGGAGATTCTAAGGGTAATATAAATGTCCTTACATATACAGGCACATTAAACTCGTTTGCAGAAAATAATATGTTAGATATAACCGGTATCGATATAAGAGACGATATCATAGCTATTGCAAGTTCCCAGGGCATAATAATTATTAGACTTGATATTTCAAATATTCTTTATTCAAATAATCAGATAATCAATTCCAATACATTAAGCAATATTATCCGTAATCCATTTTCAGCATCAATAGGACTTTCTTTTATAGATAATTCAGATAAGGTTATGGTCTGGGATAAGTCAAATAATAGCGGTATCGCTGTATTGGATTTAGATAACAATACTATTCAAAACGAAGATATCAATTTCCCATCTCCAATTATCATGCTTTCATACTTTGATGATAATATCCTGGTGTTGGGAGATAATGGCCTGATACAAATGTTTTCTCTTCCGAACTTTACAATTGTATATAGTTATTTCTCTCCGGGCATGAATAAAATTTTATCGATTTCAGAAAAATCTTTAATCGGAGTACAGACAAACCAGTCACAGCATTCAGGTTCATTATTGCATATTAATCCGTTAAATGGAGAAATATTCTCCATTCCGGATAACAGTTTATTCAGCTACGATGGTATTTACGATCCTGTTCATGACAGGTTGTTTTCGCTTTCTGTAGAAAAAGACCAGAACAATTCCATTATTACAGCCATAAAATTACACTATGGCCAGAGTTACGAAAATGAAGAAATTATCAAACAATACTGGGGTGAAGATTTCACTGCTTCTATTGCTTATGAACCTATTGAAAATAGATTATATACTTCATTAGGTTTTGACTCCATTCAGGTATGGGATCCTGCAGGAATATATAAATCTACTTTTGAAACATCAAACCATATCCCAAGAAATATCCTAATTTCAGAAAATCTTCTTATATCATACAATTTAGATTCCTCACTTACAGTCTGGAACAGAAGAACACAGAAGATACTATTTGATTTTTATTTATTTAAAGATTTTAGCTGGATAGCAATTAACAGTGATTCTGAAGTAAACGTTTCTCCAGGTGCAGATAAATATTTAATAGAAAATTAATCATGAGATGGATTCTTTTTTACCCTATCTATTGCTTCTTTTACAGCTTTATTTATCGCATTTAAATACTTTGTATTATCCACTGCTTTTGAATATATATTACCCAATAAAGAAACATGATAATGAGGTTCTATTTTATTTAATGCAAGAGTAGCTATATCTAGAACACAGTCTTCGCATTTACATATCTCTGTTTTTGGAAGCTGTTGTTCCAGTTCTTTTATCATAAGACTTTCAGAATCATTTTTTAGCAAACTAAAATCGTATTGTTTTTCTATTTCCATTTTTTACCTCTTAAAAAGAATATTAATTGATTTTAATTCCAATTATATTTTAACCAATTATACGGTTAGTTGCAAATTTTTTATGCCTCTTCTCTAGATAAACTTTCGAATTTAGTATATTTTGGAATAAATGCTATTTTTAAAGTTCCAACCGGGCCGTTTCTCTGTTTTGCAATACTAAGTTCTGTCTCAATTTCAGTTACTTCTTCTGTTGCATCTCTATCTACTTTCATTTTTCTGTGCAAGAAAATAACAACATCTGCATCCTGCTCTATGGAACCGGATTCTCTAATATCTGCCAGAGTCGGCCTCCCCCCCTGAACTTCACGTTTTACCTGTGATAAAGCAATAACAGGAATATCAAGTTCTCTTGCAAGAGCTTTTAAAGACCTGCTTATTTCTGCAATCTGTTCATGCCTCTGCATGCTTCTGCTCTCTGTTGAAATCAGTGTTAAATAATCAATAAAAATTATTTCCACTTTCTGTTTTGATCTCATTCTTCTGGCAAGGGCCCTTAAATCTAATAGCCTTAAATTAGGAGTATCTTCAATATATAATGGCGCTTCATATATTTTACCGGCAGCTTCGGTCAAATTATGAAAATCAGCCGGCCTAAGCAAACCACTTCTTAATCTGGAGAAATCCAATCTTGCTTCACTGCTTACAAGCCTCTGTGTTAATGCCTGGCCGGACATTTCTAAAGTAAAAAATCCAACTGGCTTTTTATACTTTATTGATATATTTGCAGCCATTGTTAATGCCAGTGCAGTTTTCCCAACGGATGGCCGTGCTCCAATAATTATTAGCTCAGACGGTTGAAATCCTTTTGTAAGGTTATCCAGCTCCGGAAAACCGGTAGGGACACCAGTATAACTTTCTTTCGTGTGATAGAGTTTTTCTATGGCATCGATAGTCTTTGGAATAATTTCTTTAATCGCAACATAAGAACCTGAATGTCCTGTATCTATCAGATCGAAAATATTCTTTTCCGCTTCTTCAATTATATTTCTTACATTCACTGTTTCGTCATAACTCATTGAGATAATTCCAGATGCAATCCTGGCAAGCTGTCTCCGAACACTGCAATCCCGAACTAGTTTAACATAATATTCCACATTAGCACTTGTTGGAACGAGGGATGTGAGTTTTGAAATATAGGCAGAGCCACCACATTCTTCTATTTTGCCATTTGATTTGAGTTCTTCTGTAAGTGTAATGAGATCTACCGCATCACCGCGGTTGGAAAGACTTAATATTCCATCAAATATTTTATTATGAGCGCTTTTATAGAAATCATCAGGACGCAGAAATTGAATTACAGTAGAAATTGCCTCTGTATCTAAAAGCATCGCTCCTATAGTAGCAACTTCTGCATCATTATTGTGCGATGGTATTTTATCTTTTATAGTTAATGAATTCATTTTACCATCTCACAAAATTATTAAAAATTAAAACAATATTTTATTTAGATTCTGTTTTTTCTATCTTTTCTATTTTAAGTTTAATTTCTGCTTTTTCCTGTCCGTATAATTTAACAGAAATTGTGTAATCACCAATATTTCTAAGGTGTTTTTCCGGAATTTCAATTCGCTTTTTTTCTATAGAATAGCCTTTTTTCTCTAATTCTTGGGAGATCATTGCAGCATTAACAGAACCGAATAATTTTCCGCTTTCACCGGCAGGCATTCCTAATACTATTTCTTCTTCTATTAATTTTTCTTTTAGGCTGAGCGCTTCCTGACGTTTCTCTTCCTTTTTCTTTTCTATAATAGCACGTCTGGACTCCAATATTACTAGATTCTGCTTTGAATGTGGTACAGCCAATTTCTTTGGCAATAGATAATTACGGGCAAAACCATTTGCAACATCCTTTATATCACCTTCTTCACCTAAGTTTTCTATATCCTTATTTAAAATTATCTTCATACTATCTCCCTACTTTGCATCAAATGGTAAAATTGCTAATACACGAGCTCTTTTAATAGCTTTTGATAACTGTCGTTGATGTTTTGCACATGTACCTGTAATTCTGCTGGGCAGCATTTTACCCCGTTCTGTTGTAAATCGTTTTAATGTATTTCCATCCAAGTAATTAATAACTGAGCGTTTCTTACAAAATTTACATACCTTCTTTTTAAAATAAACTTTGAATTTAGAACGTCGGCTATCAAACTCATTATTATCTCTCCTGGGCCTATCATCACTATCTCTATTATACCTGGGTCTTTCAACATTAATTCTGGGTTTTTCTTCTGTTTTAACAGGAGTTTTCTGAACAGTTTCTATGTTCTTTTTGTTATCTTCTACTTTTTCTTTTTTTTCTATATCATCAGACATTATATTCTCCTTATGGTTTTATTAAAATTGATAATATTAAAAAGGAATATCATCTTTAAATTCTGAGTTGTCTTCCTGAGTTTGATTATAACCGGATGAACTATTGGATGTTTCGCCTTTTCCACCAAGAAGCTGAACATTATTCGCTACAATTTCTACTCTGCTTCTGGACTTTCCATCCTGTTCCCATCTGCTTTGTCTTAGCTCGCCATCGATACCAACTTGTTTTCCTTTTTTCAAATATGGATCTAAAGCTTCTGCAACTTTCCCCCAGAGAACGATATTAAAAAAATGTGCTTCTTCTACCCACTGTTCATCCACTTTCTTGCGTTTATTTATTGCAACTGAGAATTTACTCACAGCTGTACCGGTATTAATATACTTTAATTCAGCATCTCTGGTTAATCTGCCAACTAAAACTACATGATTTATATCTGCCATTTTATATTCTCCTTAAAATTTATTTTTTTACTTATCTTTTTTAAAAAAAATAAATTTAAGTATTTCTGGCTTTAATCGGATAGTTTTTTCGAATTGACTTATTACTTCAGGATTTGCTTCCAGATCATAACTGATGTAATGACCTTTAGTCTGCTTTTTAACCTCATATGCAAGGTCTCTTGTACCCATATCGTCTTCTTTTACAATATTGATACCAGAATTCTTAAATTCAGTCTTAACTATTTCTTTTCCAACTGTGAGTTTATCATCCCCCACCTGAAAAATAAAAACACCATTATATGTTCGCATTTTATCCTCCTTTCGGACATTAAGATTCACCACATTTAAAAACTATGTGAATAAAGAGGTGTACGCTAAGCTATAATAACACCCAGGTAATGTCAAGTCATCCAACAATAAAACCGACATTTTATATATAAGCATGGAACAAAAAATTGATTATAATGATAATATATTTCTTCTTTCTCTAAAACTTAAACTGATTGAAGACAGTTTAAAGCTTAATATTGATACGTCTTTTTACTTAGAAAATATTAAAAATGAAATAACCTTCATTTCAAAGGGAATAGAAAAATATTTTAAAGCACTTAATAAAAATGCAATATTATTAAACAGAGCAGATTGCCTAAAAAATTTAAAACGACTGGATAGAAACTTCATAAACCTTATACTTCAATTAACTGATAATAAAAACCAATATTATAAATATTTCGATGATGTTCATGAGAAATATAATGAATTTATTAATATATTTAATGATATTGAAGATCAAATTGGAGGAATTATTACTGATTATTCTATTCAAACCCAGGATGAAAAATTAATTATTTCCGAGAACGAATATAAAGTATTATTTTCTGATGAAGAAAAACACTAGGAAATGAAGCTCTGCATATCATCTACATTTAATGTTTTAACCTTTTTAGGTTCGCTTAGCCATTCTTTCCTTATATAACCCCATTCTGCAAGATAAACATCAATATTTAGATTTTTATTATTAATTAAATGATCTATCTGATCATCTATTATAACTGCATTCTTAATTTCTGAAATTTTCAAAAGTTCCGAGATAATATCTAGTTTTCTATTTTTACCAGAGTAGTGGACTCTATCTGCATTAATTTTAAAATTACCGGATTTTAGTATTTCCAATATCAAATCCGTTTTTTTTGTAGATAAAATATGGAAATTCTTATGTAATGAAAAATTTTTAAGAATATCAATTATGTGTTTATAAATTTTATTTAATGACAGCCAGTAATCTTTACTCGTTTTAAGAAGTTCCCAACGCTTTTCATATAACAGTTCTTTATATCCGGCCATTTTTTCTTTTCCGGCACTTTTAATATAAAAATCAAATTCCTTTTGACTGGATATTTTAATACTATTATAAAGAAGCTCATGTATAAGAAGAAAATCTTCTCCGGACCTTATAAAAGGACGTAAACTAATGAAATCATTTTTATACTGAATATTAATTATTTCAAATTGATCATGTAAATGCTCTTTATAATATGCAAGCCATGAACTAACAAAACATTCAATTACAGAATCACATATTACACCATCAAAATCCAGAAATAGAAGGCTACTATCTATATTCAATATATAAGCCTTTTTACAGAATTATAAAACCTGGAACAAGAAAATGTAGTAATGCAACAACCAGGCTGAACATACCAATATATTTTCTATTTTTTAAAACAATCGTATCAAGTTTTTTAATAGTATCGGATGCTATCTCTGAAGAAGATTTAAAAAAATCTATGATAAACACACACCCAATAATCATACTTGAAAGCATAGGAAGAAAATCACCTAAAATAACAATGGAATCTCCCATAGGACCAATCATCTTAAATATTCCAATAATTATAGCAGCAGATCCAAGCCAGAATTTTGCCATTTTATTTGACAATAATGAAATTAATCCAGGTAAAATAAGCTGTGGTCTTTCTTTTGTTTTTTCTTCAGTATCCTTATTTTTACTATTAATATTATCCGGACTTAAAAATAAGTATAATCCGGCAATTACATTACAAGCAATCGACAACAAATAAAGCTGATACATTTTAACCTCCGTATATTTAATATCCTAAAAATTATTTAGTATAATCAATATTAATTATCGTCCAAATTTAATGATAATTCTGATATTTTATTATTAATTTTAATTTCTGCAGTTAATTCATTGGTTTTCTCCAATACTCCGATATTATCTGTTACTTCTATTACCTCTCCGGTCTTTACTGGTAATTCCGAGATAATCTCAAGAGTATTGTTACCTGCTTTAAATGTTATTTCCGCATTCCCTGCAGCTGCATCCTGTTCCACTTTTCTTATTTTTATACGGACTATCACTTGATCAGAAGTAGAAAATCCGCTCAGTGTAAGTACATAACCATTGTTCTTACCCACATATGAAGGCATTTCAATAAATATTTTATAAAATGAAAAAACAACAAGAATTATAATTATATCTATAAGAATTATTACTAATGATTTATTTCTTTTAAATATATTTTTAGAATAATTAGTATCCTTTTTTGGAGCATTTGGCATAGAAAGCCTTTCTTCCCTCTTATAATGGTAATTATACTTATGCTTATCACCGTTTTCCATTCTATTCCTGCTTTGTATTTATTTTCAATCTAAAAATCCGATATTAATTTATCACTTCTCCACCATACTACTTTTGCTTCCCGAAAATAGCATAACAGACCTATTATTATACCCTTTCGTGATAAATATAAGTTTTTGTAAAATATTTCTGAATCATCCATCATAATATTCCGTACGGAATTTATACTCCCATCCCTGTTTAAAACAAGTAGAGAATGCTGGTCCTGACTTTCCGGCCTTATTAAGAAATAATATCCGCTGGAAGTAATCCCTATAAATTCATATGACGGTACAACAATGTTATCCTCTACCCTTCCAACCCATTCCTGTTTTTTTCCGTAATCTGGTATTTCCACCAATTTAACAAATGCATTTTCTTCCAGAGAATAATGATATATCCGTTGTGTTTCCTCGCTTACTAAATCATACATTCCTGTAGACTCTTCTATAACTTTCTGTAGGTATGAAGTCATAATAACAATTTCCTTATTATTATAGTCAATTACGATATTATCTATACAAGGTATAAGTAAATCCTCTTTGGGGATATTTTCTGAACCTATTTCTATTTTAAATTTCAATTCGCCATTATTTGAGAACCAGTAAATTATATATTTATAAGTTGGCAGATTTAAAAATAAATTAGCCGGATTTTTCGATATAACAACTAATTCATCATTTGAAGAAATATAAATATCTTCTATATAAGGAAATGGTGTCCCTCTTCCACCTACACCTTCCTGCCCGAAGAAATCTATAAGTTCACCGTATTTATTAAAACGGAGTACTCTTTCAAAATATTCAGTATTATTCTCTTCATCAAATTCTATCTGCTCTTCCGGAACTTTATCTACAACATAAAGATTTTTCTGCCCGTCAATTGCAATATTACTTGTTTCTATAAATGGATATTCCCGGGCAAGTCTGTTTGTAAGATCAATTCTATTATCTAAACTTAATATAAATGGTTTCGTATTAACAGTCGAATCATAAAGTAAAAAAACAAGATCTCCATAAGCTGTAAATTCCATTATTTTAGAGACATTACCGTTTGAAATATAGACTTTTCCATCTCTCATATAAATAAGATTTCTTTTATTAAATGGAACTCCTTCGATCTGGAAAAGATCGATCTGGTCCTCCATACGGCCTAAAGACATAGTAAAAAGTTCTTCCTGGTTTAGATTTACAATAGGTGCTTCTTCGCAGGCATTAAATACGTTCAATATAAGTATTATAAATAATATCTTTTTCATTAACCTCAGTTTCCAATAAGACTTGAGTTTACATTTAAAGTATTGCATGTGTCAATGTTGCAATACATGTTGCAAAGATTATTACGCTATTGGTGATGTTCAAGTAAAATTAATATCTCAGTCGGGAAAATATACTACCGATACAAAACAGAACCGGATTTTTTACAACTCCATAACTTATAATTATTTTATTATATAATAATTATAAGTTGAATGTTTATGCAATACGATCTATTATATATTCATACTGCATTTCCGAAGTTTCCAGGGCACTACGCTGCTTATCTATTAAAGTATTTATTTCCTTATACATATCACCGAATTCATCATTATCCACAATATCAATATGATGATTAAGGTTTATTGTTCCTGCATTTAAGCCTTTTAAACTTTGACTTACAGTGTTTATCTGGTTTTTCATTATCTTTTTAAACCTGTTAACAAGCTGCATTATAAAAACAAACATAGCAAAAACCCTTACAAGATATACACCAACTGCTTTAGAAATATCAATGTAGCCAGTATCCATCATGTGAAATATACTAGATTTATCATCAATAACATTAGGGCCGGTAGCTTCTAATAATTTATTAAATCCTATTTCATAAAAATCAAATAGTACATCAAACATTTTAAATATCATAAAAAGAATTATAGTTGCCATAATTAATGATAATTTTGCGTAAAATGAAACATACCTTGGTTTTATATCTTTATTCCCTGCAAACAAATTTTTCTTGGTATTAAAAAGTATTGCATTAATATTCAAAATAAGTATAAGTGCAACAAAAGTACCTGTGAAAATTGCATCCAGTATGCCAAAAATAGAAAATAATTTATAAAATTGTTTTTCTGACAGTTCAAGCATAGTTCCTGCGAAATAAGCGAAAATAGAAATAATAATAATTAATATCTCCAGATTATTAAAACGCTTTGCCGCTTTTTTTATTAATTTACTGTCTATCTTTTCTCCGCGATTAAACAGGTCATGAAATTTTTGGATTGGTTTAATATAAAATGCAGTTATACAAGAAGCAATAATAAGAAGGCCCCATACTATAACAGAAAAATCATTACCAAAAAAAATATGTATACTGTTTTGAAATGCTTCTTTCATATCTTTACCTGAAAATTCCATGAAAAAAATAATCAGGATATTAAGAACTAAAATCATAAAAAATATTCTTTTTAAAAGAAAGTTTTTCGTACATTGCTTATCTAATTTAATTTTATGTTTCATGCATACTCCGGAAATATACTTCAAGATAATATTAACTAAAACATGTTAATTTTATCTTAAGGATTTCTTAAATAATTCTTAAATTCTAGTATCCGTTCGGATTCTGAGTTTGCCATTTCCAGGTATCTCTGCACATATCATCCAGATCAAGTTCTGCTTTCCAGCCTAAAATATTTTCTGCTTTTGCAGGATCTGCGTAACATGTGGCTATATCACCAGGACGCCTGTCTGTAATCTTATATTTAATATTTTTCCCGCTTGCTTTTTTAAAAGCATCAATCATTTCCAGAACACTGTAACCAATACCGGTTCCAAGATTCACTGTAAAACATCCCGGCTTATTATTAAAATATTCCAATGCTTTTATATGCCCGATTGCAAGATCGACAACATGTATATAATCACGAACTCCTGTGCCGTCTTTTGTGGGATAATCACCACCAAATACATTTAAATGGGGCTGTCTGCCAACTGCTACCTGAGAAATATATGGGACCAGGTTATTGGGAATGCCGTTTGGGTCCTCACCTATATTACCGCTTTCATGTGCTCCCACAGGATTAAAATATCTTAGTAAAGCTATATTCCAGGTATTGTCTGATATATAAAGATCTTTTAGTATTTCTTCTATCATGAGTTTTGTTCTTCCATAGGGATTTGTAGCATGAACAGGAAAATCTTCCTTGATTGGAACGCTTGCAGGATCTCCGTATACTGTTGCAGAAGAACTGAAAACAATATTCTTTACATTATGTTTTTGCATTACCTGTAATAACCTTATAGTACTTGTGATATTGTTTTCATAATATTTTAGAGGAATTGAAACAGATTCGCCTACGGCTTTTAGTCCTGCAAAGTGGATGACTGCATCTATCTTGTGCTTCGAAAAAATGGAGTCAATATCCGAAAAATCTATAAGGTCTTTTTTATAAAATTGTACTTTTTTTCCGGTTAATTTTTGTACTCTGTTTACAGGTTCCTCTTTGCTATTACAAAGATTATCAATAATAATTATATCATAATTACTATTCAATAATTCAACTGCAGTATGGCTGCCTATGTACCCTGCACCGCCTGTTATAAGTATATTCATAGTTTTATTCCTTGGATAATGATTGTGTAAATTTTAAACAATGGTGTTTTTATTGTCAATACTTTAAGAAGAAAGTGATCATGATTTGTTTTTTATTTTAACAGCCAAAATACCTCGGAGCTCCGTTCGGGAGTTCTTCATTTTAACTCTGATATCATTGCTTTCCCAAGGGTTTCCAGCAAATAAGGTTTTTTTATATATGAACCTGCTCCTAACTTTTGCGCCTGTTTAACATGATCTGTTTCCGAAAATCCACTTGCAATAATTGCCTTTTGGCCGGGATGTATCTTAAGTATTCTATTATAAGTTTCATATCCGTCTATACCATTATCCATTATCATATCCAACAATAAAATATCAACAGTATTTGTTTTTAAATATTCGATTGCTTCCTCTCCGCTGGATGCCAATACAACACTGTAATTTAATGTTGTTAACATATCCTTAGCAATTTCTCTCTGGTCTTTTATATCATCAACAACCAGTACAGTTTCATTACTGCCATAGTAATCCTCAATTTTTGTATCCAACCTATGATTATTGTTTTGTTCCCTTGTTGCAGGTAAATAAATCATAAATGTTGTTCCCTTTTCTTTTTCACTTTTAACATTAATATAGCCTTTATGATCTTTAATTGTTCCCCATACTACAGACATGCCCAGCCCGGTACCGATTGCTTCCATTTTTTGAGCTTGAATTAATTTTATTTCCAGTTGTTTTCTCTCGTTCTCTGTTTTTTTTCTTTCTTCAATTTCTTTTTTAAGTTGTTTATTTATTTTTGCTAATGATGCAGTACGTTCATTAACACGTTTTTCCAATCCTTCATGAGCTTTTAATAGCTTACCATCATATTTCTTTAATTCCCTATACTCATTATTAAATTTAACGGATATCATGTAAGCATATAATAAGGCAGCAATACTTATACCAAAATGATAGTTTCTTATATAAAAATCAGAAACTGCTATTACTGTTTCTTTTATATCAAATATTCGTGGAATTAAAGCAACTTTTAATATAGTTATTTATTCATACAAGACTGTATATTGTTATATTATCATCATACCATTTTAATATAAACTTGTAAAGATTTACATATAGAATTCTATATTTGATACAGATCTACACAGATTTTTACTGTCTTATAACCTATGCTGAACTTTCCCTAATAATTAATTATTATAACTATACAATTTGTAAACTCCTAAACTTTTATGAGATTATAAGTTTAGCTATCATTTATAACTATTTCCAATCAAGGTATCTAATCTGAGTAATATCAGGAATAAGACGGCCTAAATCTTTACTTTCTTTTGATATTAAACGAGTTTCCGTATAATCACCGCCTGTATTCCTTAAGTAAACAATATACTGGCCTGTCGGATCATAAACGGGGAGCCAGTTTATAAAAACATTATCTACTAATAATCTTTCCTGTTTGGTTAATAAATCGACCTCTATAATTGTCCAGGGAACAAATTGCGTCCATAATTCGGTACTATAATCTGCAGGCCAGTTAAGGCGTTCAAAAATGATAAATTTATTTGATGGATCTCCAATCGGGTCATGATCTACTACATCATCGGTAAAAGTTAGCTGCTGTAAATTTGTTATTATTGGAGTATCAGTTAAATCTAAATTTAGAACTGCCAGCCTTAGCTCCGGATATATTGGGCTCGGCGGATCTGTTAAGCTGTTAAATCTGTTGGTTTTAAATATAAGCCTGCCATCCAAAAGCCATTCGGAATCATTTTCATCTATTCCCTGTTCATAAGAAAATCCGGGAGAAATTTCAGTTAAATCAATATTCTGTGAACCGTCATTATTCATTAAAAAGAGGTGCCCGGCATGTTCAGCGGTTCCGTATGAAGCATAAACAATTTTTTTATCATCCGGTGACCATGCCGGATGGCCGTCTAATGCGTTATTGTCTGTAAGTTTTATTAATTCCGAACCGTCTATATTTATCGAATAAATTTCAAAAAGAGTAAAATCCGGACTTCCCAGTTTTGGAGCGGAAGGGCCTGCCATAAATGCAATTTTTAATCTATCATGAGAAAGTGATAATGTATCTTCAAATAAGTCGTTATAGGTGAGTCTTTTTACTATTCCAGTTATCGGATTAAATGAATAAATTTCACCTTTTTCATTTTCATGAGTGCCGATAAAAACAATTAAACCCAGCAATTCTCGGTGACTTTTTTTTCGCACAGTGACACCTGACCTTTTGGTAATAATCACAACATGCATCAATAATAAATATTTGTCAATGTCTAGACATTTATCTAGGTTATCTAGTATTA
>SDBV01004082.1_pt1 | contig 21157 bp, 17 predicted proteins | sample 2277081 | NCBI WGS metagenome assembly SDBV01 (sample SAMN10402039, study PRJNA504765) | marine sediment metagenome | isolation source: marine sediment core GS10_PC15, 223 cmbsf | place: Arctic Ocean: Southern Knipovich Ridge | collected 2010 | reverse complement strand
ATGATTAAATTCAATCGGTCGTTATACAATGATTTTTACAACCCTAATTTACTATGTAACAGGACATTATAAAATATTTTTGCAGTATTTTTTTAGTGTTTTCAACTTCGTAAAGTAGAATTATACAGAGAAAAATATCAATTTGTCATTGAACACGAGGATTTGATTCATCGCTGTCTTACATTTGCGTCAAGATTATGGTTCAGAAATAAACTATCTGTTTGTTTTTGATAATAGGGAAGTTCGTGAAAATCGAGCGCTGTTCCCGCAACTGTAAGTCCGTTATAAACATGTTGTAATTCTTAAACCACTGTTCTTAATGAATGGGAAGGTGCAACAAAGGACAAGCCAGGAGACCTGCCATAATTAACACGATAAATTAATACTTCGGGAGAAAGTTGATAATGGATTATTTTCGCAATAATTTACTCTTTTGGTTTATTTTAGGTGCAGGTGCAATCCATGCCCAGGATTCACTCAAAACCTATGTTCTTGATGAGTTGAATATATATGGATCCATAACACAAAAGTATAATACCGGTTCCATTCAGCAGAATTTCAATGTTATTCTTTCAAAGTATCCGGCATCTTCGACTGCTGATATGCTTCAGCAATATTCCACGATTTATCTGAAATCATACGGCAATAATATGCTCTCCACAATATCAATACGGGGTACAGGAGCCGGGCACACTTCGTTGTTATGGAATGGATTGAACATCAATTCACCTACCCTTGGGCAGTCAGATCTATCGCAAATTCCATCTTTTGCCGTTAACGAATTGGCCATCCAATTCGGAGGGGCCAGCGCTTTATATGGCAATGAATCCATCGGTGGTTCTATATTGATGCATTCATCGGCCCGGTGGGTATCGAAACCAACCTTTACGATATACCAGGATTTTGGAAGTTATAAAACGCTGAACACCCGGGTAGAAATGCGTACCGGAAGTGAGCGGTTTGAAAGTGCTACAAGATTTTATTACACCTACTCAAAAAATGACTTCACTTATAAAAACATTTTAAAACCGGGCCAACCGAAAGAAAATCAACAAAATGCAGGTGTCCGGATGTTTGGGCTTTTTCAGGATTTATATTTTAAGTCAGGAATTTCAGGCCAATTTGATATGAATATCTGGGCACACGCGAGTGATCGTGAGATACAGCCCACAATTGTCAATCCTGATAATTCGGACTACCAGGAAGACAGAAATTTCAGAATGGCTGTTTCCTATAAAAATTCAGGTCAATGGGGAAATGTAAATATCCGTACCGGTTATCTGGCAGATGATTTGATTTTTAATAATTCTTTGAGGACCACTTCTAATACCGGTACTATTCAGGCCTCTTATGGTAAGGAAATATCACCCAAAGTTGAAATGGATGCAGGTGTTGGTTTCAAACAAATTGGAGTTGATACCAATAATTATTCGGAAATGGTAGAAGAAAAACGATGGAACGGTTTTTTATGGGTAAAGTACACTCCATTTCCTATTTGGAAATTGTCATTCAATATTCGTAAGGAATTTGTAGCGAATTATCAAATACCGGAAGCTCCTTCTATTGGGTCATCCCTGGATATTTTTAAAAGCACTCATAACAAAATAGTTTGGAAAGTATCCGGTGCCGCTAATTATCGTATCCCAACACTTAATGACAGGTTCTGGAACCCTGGAGGAAATCCCGATTTACTTCCAGAAACAAGTACCTCTCTGGAAACCAGCCTCGATTGGGAACACGCCTCTTCAAATACAACCATCTCTACTCAACTTTCTACATACAAAATGTGGGTAGAAAACTGGATCTTATGGATTCCTAATGGCAGTATCTGGACTCCGGATAATATCAGGACAGTACATGCACAGGGTGTGGAAATAACTTTTAAGGGTGAAAACCGGATAAATAACTCCAGGCTATTTTGGAAATTTGGATATTCATATACAAAATCGACAAACAAGACTACCAATGATGTATTCGACAGGTCCCTTAATAAACAGTTGCCCTTCGTTCCCTTTCACAATGCAATAGTCCTGACGGGCATGGCAATACATTCCTTTGATGTAAGTATCAATGGAAATTATACAGGAAGGCGATATACAACAACGGATAATGAATCCTTTCTTGATGAATACTGGCTGTTTGATCTGGATGTAAGCCAAAACCTACATCTGGACCGGACCGCCCTAATAGTTGGTTTTACAATAAAAAACCTTCTGAATACTTCGTATTTCAATTTGCCCTTCCGGGCCATGCCGGGGATAAATTATCGCATGTATATATCGATGAAATTATAAATTACCAAATATATGAAAAGCAAGTACACTATTAAAAACACAAAAAGAGGTTACCGGATATTGATTTTGATTGCCCTGATAATTTCCGGATGTAACAAAAATGAAAATCCCTCTCCAAAAGGGAAATATGAGTCGGGGGTTTTTGTAATTAATGAAGGTAATTTCTCAGACGCAGATGGGTCGCTGGGTTATTATAATCCTGCAACATCCGAAAATATCCAAAAAGTTTTCGAATTAGAAAACACACGTCCATTTGGCGGGTTATTTCAATCAGCATTGATTCATAATGATCGAATTTATATGGTTGACAACCTTGGTTCCCGGATAGAAGTTGCTGACGCCAATACCCTGACTTCTGAAATGATAATATCAGAAGGGCTTTCCCTGCCTCGCTATATTTCCATCGATGGAAACAAAGGTTATGTCTCTAATTGGGGGCCATATGCGCCCGATTATTCATCACCAGCATCATTTATTGTCTTATTTGACATTGAAACCGGAAATATTTTAAAAAAAATAGATGTTAATTCCAGGCCGGAGGGGCTTATAATCGACAATGGTAAACTCTTTGTTTCTTCGCTTACAACATCTGAAATAACGGTGATTGATATTGCAATAGATAAAATTACCGAAACCATTGCAACTTCATTTGGCTCCAGCAACTTCGTCTCCGCTCCAGAGGGTCATTTATGGTTTACAACCACCTCAGGAACTTTGAATGAGCTGGATGCAATCAACAGCAAAGTATTGCAAACAATCGAAATTGCAAATTTGGAGGGTAAATTCACTATTGACAAAATAAACCAGATCATTTATGCATTAGGAACAACCTGGGCTCCGGATTATTCATTTACTGAAAGTAGTATTATTGCCGTGGAACTTAGTTCTCCCACTATTTATAAATCGATATATTCATCCAGAAATATTTATGGATTGGGATTCAGGGACAATTCAAATGAAATTTACCTGGCCAATGCAAATGCATTTACTGGTAACGGAACTATATTAATTATCAGCCCTGAAGGGGATGTTATAAGTAGTTTTGCTTCTGGACGTGGGCCAAATGGGTTTATATTCCGGGATTAACCGGTGGGTTTATGGCATTGAAATACCAAGTCTCTCAACTGGTTCTGATTCAAAATCCGTTTGGCTTTTCATAATGTTATCAAACCAGTGTTCATAATGATGGAATTGCACGCAATCATAATAAATATCCTTCTCAACCTGGATCTTAATAATCTGGTCTAGGGGTAACCACTTCACAAACTTATCCTTCTGTACCTCGGGAAGGGGGGAAATCCGCATGTAATGGATACCCTTGAATATTTGTTCATTAGCCTTTTGATTCATGACCGTTAATTGATTTTGTTCGTATTTAATACGGGATATACTGCAAGAGTAACCGATTCGGATGTTAATTAAATATATTATATCGAAAGATGCAATAAATTGCCCTCAATCCATCTTTCCAATTAATTTTTTTACCTTCCTTGTATGTCCGTCCGAAATAGGAAATCCCCACTTCAAAGATCCGGATATTAGGAACCTTCGAGATTTTTGCGGTTACCTCCGGTTCAAAACCAAAACGGGACTCCTTCAATTGAATTCCCCGGATAACCGATGTTTTTATCAGTTTGTAACATGTTTCCATATCTGTCAGATTCAGATTGGTAAAGACATTCGACAGAAATGTAAGGAACCTGTTGCCAACTGAATGCCAGAAAAACAGGATCCGGTGTGGCCTCCCTCCCACAAACCGTGACCCATACACCACCTCCGCATTAGCATTTAATACCGGTTGTAACAATAAATTGTATTCATTGGGCTCGTATTCGAGGTCAGCGTCCTGTACAACAAGGTACTCGCCGGTAGCTTCTTTAATTCCCGTATGGATTGCCGCTCCCTTTCCCTTGTTAATTTCATGTTTTAGTAACCGAATCGTAGTATTTAATTTTGAAATTGCATTTTCTGCAATAGAAACAGAATTGTCGGTAGAGCAGTCATCAATAATTATCAATTCTTTTTCAATGTCATCAATCAGCGCTACATCACATACCCGCCTGAGCAACTTTTCCAGTGTCGCTTCTTCATTGAAAACAGGAATGATTATGGTCAGACGTTTAAAATTCATTTGTACGGTGCGTGCTTGAACTCCAGTAAATAGGTTTCGGGATTTTCAATTACAGATACTAAATTAAACCGGTCTTGATTTTTTTCAATTGCGGGGACGAGGTACCTGTAAGTAGAACTGTATCCCAGTTGTTCGATTACAACAAAGTCGACTTTCCTTTTTTCCAGGTCTTTTAATAATTCCTGGTCGTCAAGAGTATATTTGTATCGGGTAGTGAAGGTACCGGAATAGAGGTAAAACAATGATGGCTTTCTGCAGGAAACGACGACATCCGGCATTCCCCATCTTTTTAGACTTTTACCCAAAGAAAAGTAGTTTTTCCATTTACCAACATAGTCGTTCTTTGCATTATTATGCAGATTATTAATTTCACCATAAAAAGGAAAAAGAAGTAAAAGCACAACCATCAATAGTAATTTATTTCTCCAATGAAGACTCTTTTTAATCATTTCTATTGCATATTCAATCCCCAGCAGAAAAAAGAGTAATAGAAAAGGTAAAGTTGGCAATACAAATCGAATACCCACCCATACGTCTGGCCAAATGAGAAGAACTGCAAAAGTAGCAGCCATATAGCCAACAATTAATTTCCGGTACTTTTTCAAATGTACAATCCCCAATACTATAATGCACGCAATAATAATTCCTGTAATCCACTCGCCCACTCCTGCAGATTCTTTATAACTAAAAGTCTTGAAAGGAAATAAAACTTCAGGAATTTCACGACTCAAATACCTTCCTGCATTACTTCCAATTCTTGTAATTAAATTTCCTAAACCCGCCTCGCCCAATTCCGGCCGGTAAGGATTGATCATGACCAACTGCTTTAAGTAGGAACTACCGCCCAAATTTTTCGCCCGTAACCACCATGGAAAATAACAAACGACAAAACCTGCAATAAATGCAATCATTACTTTCCATTTTTCTCGCCACCGGAAAAGTAGTACAAGACTATAAGCCGCGAGGATAGCGATGCCCAGCGTACGAATGTAGAAAGCAACAATAAAAAACAGAAAAGCCAGGATGTAACTGAACATCATTTTCTTTCCTTCAGCTGAATCGGCACGCAGAAAATATAGAAATGATAATAGTGAAAAAAACAAAAAAGAAGCCTCAGTCATCATCATCGTTCCATATTTCAGGAGATGAACATTCAATATTAAAAAGGGCAGGGAAAGCCAGGCTACCAGGTCACGGCCAGTGATTTCACGAATTATTATAAAACTCAGGATAATACTGGCCAGCAAAAACAAACCATTGGCAATCTTAACTGCAACAATTGATTCGGAAAAAATAAATATGACGCTTATTATTACCGGATAACCCGGAGGAAAATGATTATTGGGTGATTTAAAAACACTATTGATATTCACATACCCTTCCCCCTGATGTATTGATTTTCCCAGTACATAATAATTGGCATTATCACCGTTGAGGTCAATCTTGGAATCAAATACATAGGTAAATACTCCAACAAATGAAATGATGGTAACAAATACGACACCAATAAACTTTAATCCAAATTTCATTTACAAAACTGTATTTTTAGTGATTCGAATTGGAAAGATAAAAGGAAATTAAGTTACATTGTACCATCAATGGAATTGAATAGTGTAGTATATTGTTGATTTCACACTTTATTGAAATACCCATGAAAATGTAAACCATGTTTCAGTAGTCAGAAAGAAACACTCATCTTAAAATTGGAACAAAAATATATGACTTCGTGGCCAATGCATTAATATATATACCGGACATAAGTGGATTCACCGCCTTTGTAAACAATACGGAAATCAATCATGCCCAGCATATTATTTCGGAGCTGCTGGAAATAATCATTGATTCAGATACACTTGGAATGCATGTCTCTGAAGTAGAGGGCGATGCTGTCCTTTTTTATAAACAGCAGGTTGTCCCATCGATTGCAGATATTGTCCGTCAAACTGAGAAAACATTCATTGCTTTCCACACACATTTGAGGAGATATGAAATGGAGCGGGTATGTCAATGTGGTGCCTGTTCGAATGCATCAATGCTAAGTTTGAAAGTAATTGCGCATGCGGGAGAGATTGGATTTACGAAAGTTAAGGATACAAAGAAACCATTTGGCCCTACCCTGGTAGAAGCCCACCAATTATTGAAAAATGCTATCGGTAACAATGAGTATCTGCTCATTACAAATACGATAATAAAAAATGACACTACAGCAATCCCTGGTAACTCATGGGTTGATTTTCAGACAGGAAAAGATGATGATAATGCCGGATCAGTACAATACTCCTATGCGGTGTTGTCCTCTTTACACGAAAAAGTAAAGGATCCGCCCCCGCCCCCGTCACCAATTCAGATAACCAATCCGGTCAAAAATTCCATACTTGTTAATAAACCAATGTATTTGGTATTTGAATTGGTGAACAACCTGGACTTCAGGCTTTTGTGGAGAAAAGACATCAAAGATCTCGTATATGAAAAGGAAAAACTCAATCGTGTTGGTACAAAACACCGTTGCCTTTTTGATAAAGGATTTGCTGATTTCGAAACGATTAAAAATGATTATGGCGAAGAGGCACTGGTCTATGGTGAGCGACTTACATCCGTATCATTTGCTACCGAAATTTCGTTTTACTATATTCTTACTAAACAGGATGAGTCAACAAAAATATTGCTTGAGGGCCATTATCAGCCAAAACCCTGGCTTGGGCGGTTACTCGTTCCCATAATCCGGTTCAGGCTTCGCAAAATTATCAATGATAGCCTGAATTCAATAAAACTGTTTGCAGAAACAACAAAGGAGATAGAATATTCAACAGCTTAATTTGTAAAGTTTTTCAGGTTAACTTTGGTTTGATTGACTAATGAATAATTGAATAATGCTGGAGAACCAAAAACACCTTTTCGATTTGTCTGAGGATATCACTTACCTCAATTGTGCATTTATGTCGCCGCTTATGACCCGGGTAGAAAACGCGGGGAAAGCCGGGATGGAATTGAAAAGACGGCCACACGGGGTTTCAATAGACGACTTTTTCAAACCAACGGAAGATTTGCGGTCAGAATTTTCAAAATTGATCCATTGCAGCAACCCAAAACAGGTGGTTGTAATTCCTTCGGTTTCGTATGGCATTGCAAGTATTGCCGGCAATTTGCAAATTTCACGGGGTTCATCAATCATAATAGCAGGGGAGCAATTTCCAAGCAATGTTTATTGCTGGTATCAAATTGCAAAATCAAGTGGGGCCAATGTGCAAATTATTGACCCACCGATAGAAAACCATGAAAGGGGAAAACGTTGGAATGAAAAAATTATTGAATCCATAAACGCCGGTACTTCCGTTGTTGCCATCTCACACTGCCATTGGGCTGACGGTACGCGATTCAATTTGAATGCCCTTCGTGCAAAAACTGACGAAATTGGAGCCGCACTGGTAATAGATGGCACCCAGTCTGTTGGCGCTTTACCCTTTGATGTAGAAGAAATAAAACCGGATGCACTTATTTGTGGAGGATACAAATGGCTTATGGGACCTTATAGCATGGGTATGGCCTATTATGATCCAAAATATAACCAGGGTATTCCTATTGAAGATAACTGGATCAACAGAAAAAATAGCGAGGATTTTGCCGGATTGGTGCAGTACGAAGAATCCTACCAGCCTGGGGCGCTGCGGTATGAGGTAGGCGAACACAGTAACTTTATACTGGTACCGATGCAACTTGAAGCCATACATCAAATTAATGAATGGGGTCCTGAAAACATCCAGGAGTATTGTCACATGATCAGCAATGAAGGAATTGAAAAATTGCAAGAAGCAGGCTATTGGATTGAAGAAGAAGCTTACAGGGGAGCCCATCTATTTGGAATACGGCTTCCGGAAGGTGTAAGCATAGACCAGGTTAAGAAACGACTTGATGAAAATAAAATATTTGTATCCATTCGGGGTACTTCCATTCGTGTAGCACCACATGTTTATAATACAAAAGAAGACTTTGATAAGTTGGCCAATACCTTACTTAATGAGATAAAAGTATCGGTTTAGAATGACCATTTTTAAAATTCTTACAGTTGTGCTACTTGGGATTACCTGCACGCACTTTTCTCATGGACAGGCCCAGGAAAAAAACACGTACCTCCTCGTAATTCTGCAGCAGGTAAATAGTACAAATTCTTACAGCGAAGAAGAAATCCAGGTAATGGAAAACGAGCACATGCGTCACATCAGCCGCTTGTCAAAGGATGGTCAACTGGCCAATGCAGGACCTTTTGAAGAAGGAGGGGAAATACTGGTTATGAATACTACCACCCGGCAGGAAACGGAGGATTTACTTTTAAATGACCTTATAATAAAAAACGGTCTTTACAAAATGGAGATCCTTCAGTTAATATTTGATTATGGTAACGTTTGTGAAGCTATAGTACCTTATGAAATGAAAACCTATACACTGGTGAGATACATGCCTGCAAACCAAATCGCCAGCTATAAAGCCAACATGAATTACAAGATGCAGGAGGGTCATAAAGAGCACCTTGATGAGTTGATACAAACAGGCGAAGTAATTGTTATCGGATCTTTCACCGGAAATGACGGTGGAATCATCATTTATGAAAAAGATGCTTTAAACACTTTTGTCCAAAAAGACCCCTCAATTGTCAATGGTTATATGATTGCCCAATCAAAAACAATATGGCTTAATAAAGGATCATTCTGCCATTAACCCTTTAAATTCTCCGATAACCATAGTCCTGTTTTCTAACAAATTTTATTTTCATAACTTGATAGAAGATAATGCAAAGTCATGCTATGCCCGGTTATAGTATCTGGCAAAATAAATAACGAAAATTATTGACTGGAAATTAAAAATAAAGAGATGAGTAAAAAAATTTTATTAATTGGAGGTTGCCTGCTGATATTATTTTCGCAAAGTTTCGCACAGCACATTGATCTTACGGGAACCTGGGAGGGAAAATTATCCGTTTCAGGAATTGAACTTCGTCTTGTTTTCCATATTGAAAAAGATGAATCAGGTTATTCCGGAACAATGGATAGCCCGGACCAGGGAGGTTTTGGGATCAAACTTGGAAAAATCATTGCTGAAAATGACAGTGTTATCATTACTGTACCATCAGTTTACGGTTCTTACGAAGGGAATTTTAAAAGTGAGTCAAAACTTGTTGGTAGCTGGAAACAGGGTGCTGCCAATCTTCCGCTTGATGTTGAATTACAATCCGAAGAAAATGTTGTTAAAGCACCAGACCGGCCTCAGGAACCCAAGCCACCGTTTCCCTATCCAACCAGGGAAGTCGAAATTGAAAATGCTGAAGACGGAATTACTCTGGCAGGAACGCTATCAATCCCAAAGGGAAGCGGTCCTTTTCCGGGAGCCATACTCGTAACAGGATCCGGTCCGCAAAACCGGGATGAAGAACTCCTGGGGCACAAACCCTTTTTGGTTTTATCAGATTACCTTACCCGCCATGGAATCGCCGTATTAAGATATGATGACAGGGGGGTAGGAAAATCTACCGGCGAGTTTGGTTCGGCCACTTCGGAGGATTTCGCCACCGATGCCCTGTCAGCATTAAAAACTCTCGAAAAATTCCCTGAAATAAATAAGGACAATATCGGGATCATTGGTCACAGCGAAGGAGGATTAATCGCACCAATGGTTGCTGCCTCTTCGGATGATGTGGATTTCATCGTATTACTGGCAGCACCTGGTCTAAATGGTGAACAAATTCTTTATTTGCAGTCCAGGTTGATTGCCAGAGCCAGTGGTGCCGAAGAGGAGATCATTAAGCAATCCGTTGGATTAAGCAAACAAGCTTATCAAATAGTGATCGATGAACCAGACAGTACAAAAGCTTCTGATCAGCTTAGTGCTCTGGTAGATGAATACCTTGAAGATCTTGGTGAGGAAGAAAAAACAAAAGCCCAAAATAACCGGGAAACGCTGATATCAGGATTAAACAGAATAAATAACCCCTGGTTTCGATATTTCCTGATCTATGAACCTTCCTCATCACTGGAAAAAGTAAAATGCCCTGTGCTGGCATTGAACGGAGAAAAAGACCTGCAGGTTCCCCCAAAAGAAAACCTCGAAGCTATTGAAAATGCATTGAAAAAAGGAGGCAATGATCAATACACCATTCATGAACTAAAGGGACTAAACCATTTGTTTCAGCACAGTGAAACCGGGGCTCCATCGGAGTATGCACAGATTGAAGAAACCTTTGCTGAAGAGGCCATGAAAATTGTATCTGACTGGATACTGAAAGTCAGTAGCAATTAATAATTAATAGTTAAATCCTCATCCCCGGGTTATGGAAATCTTACTTAGGGATTGTCGGGATGAACCTGCCTTCCACTATGCAGGCCCAACTACGATGAATTGAGACAAGAAATTAGGGGAGGGGAGCATATAATACAAGCATAAAAAAATGGTGCCTTTCCCCGCATCGGGAGAAGCACCATTTTTCTTACTTTATGAAATAATTATACCTGATTTATTTCTTCGTAAGGTTCAAAGGTAGTTCCTGGTCACCCTGATACAAATTCCCTGAAATTGTTGTACCATCATCCGACATAGTGCCGACATACTTCCCGTCTATCTGGCCAATGTTTGCTTCTACATTTCCTTTCCCGGTATAAATATCATCCATTTTTAAATCAAAGATTCCCCGGTTCGGACTATCTAATGATCCTTCAAGTTTTCCATTCGTACCTTCTTTGAAATGTAAAATTATTGGACGTTCAGCGCCATTGGGTGCTGTCAGCTTTCCCATCCAGTCTCCCACAAGTTTCGCATTCTCTTTTGCTGAAGCTTCGCCGAACTTTTCAAATCGTGATAAGTATGCAACTTTTGGAAATAAATTATCTTCAATATTTACATCTCCTGTAGCCTCATCGGGATCAATTACGATATTTGTTACCTCCTTTTCTTTTGTAAATACCTTTGTAATTTTTTCTTCATTATACCTTCAGATCTCAGCAGGTATTTTTTCACGTTCAGTAGAACCATCAGCGTACGTCCATTCAATGATAACAGGCGTCACCAGGCCTCCACTATTTGACAGCGTAACTTCATACATATTTTTGCCGGCAAGTTTGGCCCGTATGGCTTCATCGTCAACAGAGCTTTTGAATTCCCCATAAAATCGTGGGTTCGTATCAGTAATTGTAATTAACTCATACCCATTGCTGAAATCGGCATAGTTACCATCAGCATCAACATTCGCAGGATTTTTAATCTTTCCCTGCTGAGCCCTGCCCTCCAATGAGTTTTCAGCATCTCGTACTTTGTACCACTTTACATTATCTATGATTACATCCACATGGTCGGTTCCATAAAACCATCCTCTCCAGAACCAATCCAGGTCCACTGCGGAAGCATCTTCCATTGTCCGGAAAAAATCTGCAGGCTCAGGGTGCTTAAAAGCCCATCGCTCTGCGTAGGTCTTAAAAGCTTTATCAAACAGTTCCGGCCCCATCACGGTTTCTCTCAATAGCACCATGGCTGCACAAGGCTTCTGGTAGCCGTTGTTCCCAAATTGTTTTATCTGCTCCGAATTTGTCATAATTGGGGTAATGTTGTTTTTATCACCTTTCATATACCGGGTTACAGATTTAGGCGTACCCCGACCATTGTTAAACTGTGGATATCGTTCCACCATTGTCTGATGCTGAAGGAACGTATTCAATCCTTCATCCATCCATGTCCACTGTCTTTCATCAGAGTTGATGATCATCGGGAAGTAATTATGTCCAACTTCATGAACGATTACATTTATATTCCCCTGTTCCATTCCTTCAGACCAGGTACCATCTTCATTCGGACGGCCATAATTGAAGCAAATCATCGGATATTCCATTCCCTGGTTGGCTGCATGTACTGACTGTGCGACGGGATAAGGGTAATCAATGGTATATCTGGAATATACCTCCAGCGTATTTTTGATAGCTATTGTTGATGTTTTCTCCCATAGAGGGTTCCCTTCTTTGGGATAAAATGACATAGCAAGAGGTGTATTATCTCCCACTCTCACGGCCATGGCATCCCAAATATATTTTCTTGATGAGGCAAAAGCAAAATCACGAACATTCTCCGCTTTGAATTTCCACGTTGATGTTTTCTTGGATTTTGATTTTTCTTTTTTCTCAGCTTCTTCCTGGGTAACAATGAATACGGGCGTATCAAATGTGGTCTTTGCCTTTTCGTACCTGCCATATTCTTTCCCTGTCAATACATCCCTGGCGTTCTGCAATTCTCCGGTAGCTCCAACAATGTGATCAGCAGGAACAGTGATGTTCACTTCATAATCACCAAAAGTGAGGGCAAACTCACCTCGTCCCATAAACTGCTTATTCTGCCATCCCTCAAAATCACTATATACCGACATTCTTGGATACCACTGTGCTTCAGTATAGGCATAGTTCCCATCTTTCGGAAAAAACTCATAGCCTCCACGGCCTCTTATTTCGTTCCGGTCATACATATTATACCACCAGTCAATTCCAAAAGTGACGGATTGCCCCGGGCTTAGTGTTTGGGGTAAATCAATCCTCATCATGGTTTTATTGATCGTATAACTGAGTGCATTACCATTTGCATCTTTTACAGATGTAATTTTAAATCCCCCATCATAATCCGTAGCCCCTGCAAGGGAAATCATCGACTTGCCTGCAATAGAATCCCTTCGGATAGACCTTGTCCTTGTGGTTTGTGCATCTGATCCTTTAATACGAGTATTCTGGTCGAGTTGTAACCAAAGATAACCCAGCGGATCAGGCGACTGGTTATGATAGGTGATCGTTTCAGATCCTGTAAGAACCTGGGTTTCATCGTTAACGGAAACATCAATTACATAATCCGCTTTTTGCTGCCAGTATTTAGATCCCGGGGCTCCGGAGGCTGACCTGTAGGAGTTTGGCGTTGGCGCCATTGTTCCGAGTTGTTCAAACTTTTGCCCCCATTCCTGGGCATAAACCATCACTACAGAAATCAGCAGCAGGGTTAGTACAGTTGTTAATTTTTTCATGTGTTTGTTTTTTTGAGTTTTAACCTATTGTCAAAACAGGAAAAACCCACGGATTAGAAATCGCGGGCTTTCCTGTCAAATTTATTTTATGCAAATTAATTTTTCCCTTCTTTGAATTTGTCAAATTTTGATTCTGATTCTCTTTTGGGGAAATAGTTGTCATCGGTGTTTACATCAGCAGTTTCCAGCAAAGGGTCAATGGTAATATTAGTAACCTCCTGATCTTTGGTAAACACCTTTGTGATTCTCTCCTCGTTGTAACGCCAGATCTCAGCAGGTATCTTTTCTGTTTCTTTCGACCCGTCTTTGAATGTCCACTCGATGATTATTGGTGTTACCAAACCGCCGGAATTCCGCAATGTAACTTCATACATATTTTTCCCTGACAGCTTTGCACGAATCGCTTCATCATCCACAGTACTTTTAAATTCACCATAAAACCGGGGATTTGTATCAGTTATTGTGATCAATTCAAACCCATTACTGAAATCGGAAAAGTTACCATCTTCATCCACATTCGCAGGATTTTTGATCTGTCCTTTTTGTGCTCTTCCTTCCAACGTATTTTCCGTATCACGTACTTTATACCACTTTACATTTTCCACAGTTAAATCAACATGATCAGTACCAAAGAACCATCCTCTCCAAAACCAATCGAGGTCCACACCGGAAGCGTCTTCCATGGTACGGAAAAAATCAGCAGGTTCGGGGTGCTTGAATGCCCAACGTTCGGCATACGTTTTAAATGCTTTATCAAATAACTCATTGCCCATTACCGTTTCCCTGAGAATATTCATTGCCGTGGCCGGTTTTGCATAAGCGTTATTCCCAAATTGCTTGAGTTGCTCAGAATTTGTCATGATGGGCCTGATATTATTTTTGTCGCCCTTCATGTAGCCGACAATATTTTTTGCAGGGCCCCTTCGCGACGGGTAGTTCTCATACTTCTCTTGTTCGGTTCTGAATTGCAGGAAGGTATTCAGGCCTTCATCCATCCACGTCCATTGTCTCTCGTCTGAATTGATGATCATTGGGAAGAAGTTGTGACCTACTTCATGGATAACAACCATCACCATTCGATTTCTTGTTGATTCACTGTAGGTTCCATCTTCGTCAGGACGGCCAAAATTGAAACATATCATTGGGTATTCCATACCTATACTGGCAGCATGTACAGAAATTGCCTTTGGGTATGGATAATCTATCGTGTATTTTGAATAGGTTTCAAGTGTATTTTTTACAGCAATGGTTGATTCCTTTTCCCACAGCGGATTTCCTTCTTTCGGATAATACGACATGGCCAGAGGGGTTAAATCACCAACTTTTACTGCCATGGCATCCCATATAAATTTTCGGGAAGATGCAAATGCAAAGTCCCTGACATTTTCAGCTTTGAAATGCCAGGTAGCTTTGGTCGTGACGGGAGCACTTTCTTTTTTGACGGCTTCTTCCTGTGTCACTATTATTACTGGTTCGGTAAATGATTTTTTTGCCTGTTCGAACCTCTTAATTTCCGTACTTGTGAGAACCTCTTCGGGATTCTGAAGGGTACCTGTTGCCCCAATAATATGGTCTGAAGGAACTGTGATCTTTACATCATAATTTCCAAAGGCCAGTGCAAATTCCCCTCTGCCTAAAAACTGCTTGTTTTGCCATCCATGAAAATCGCTATATACAGCCATTCTTGGAAACCACTGCGCCATTGTGTACAGGTAATTACCGTCCTTTTCAAAATATTCAAGTCCTCCACGCCCATGGTCCAGCATGCGGTTGTTGATATTGTACCACCAGTCAACAGAAAATACAATTTTCTCTCCCGGTTTAAGCACATTCGCAAGATCGATACGCATCATGGTATGATTAATGGTGTAGTTCATGTCATTACCACCCGCATCTTTTACAGCGATTATTTTAAATCCACCATCATACCCGGTAACTTCATTATTGCCCATGGCAACGAAATAAGCCGGAATAGAATCGCCACGAATGCTGGAAGTTCTGACAAGCGGTGATTCCGAATCTTTGGCCCGCATGTTCTGATCCAGTTGTACCCAAATGTAATTAAGCGGGTCCGGCGACTGGTTGAAATAAGTAATGCTTTCGAAGCCTTTGATTGTCTGATTATTATCGTCAAGTTCTACATTTATGACATAATCGGCTCGTTGTTGCCAGTAGGCGCCACCCGGGGCACCGGAGGCGGTACGGTATTCATTGGGAGTAGGGAGCATCGTTCCTAACTGCTCAAATTTTCGTCCCCATTCCTGTGCGAATGTGAGTTGCGTGATTAAAAGTGCAAGACCAACCAGTTTAATTTTTTTCATAAATTTTTGATTTGCGGTATTGTAAATATTTAATTTATTGGTTACCAATATTTTGCATCCATGATCATTGTTAGTGATATCCCCGCTACTACTGATGAAATTACCAATCGCCAGTCTCTTCTGTTTATCCGGACTATATCGATGAAAATAAAGGTGATGATCAGAAAAATAGCAACAATAATTATTTGGCCTACTTCCAATCCAATATTAAACGCAAATAATTGCGTAAATATGGATTCATCTTTCCCAAGGATTGCCCTCAGGTAGTTAGAAAATCCCAGGCCGTGTATAAGCCCAAAAAACAATGCCAGATAATAATTGGTCTGTATTTTGCTCTTCCTGACTTTTTCTGAACGACTAAGTATGTTTGAAAAGGCAGTGATAAAAATTGTAACCGGGATAAGAAATTCAATGAGATCGGAATCTACATGTATGATTTGCAAAGTAGCAAGTGCAAGGGTAATGGAATGTCCGATGGTAAAAGCTGTAACCAAAATCAATAACTTTTTCCAATCGTTGATTACATATAACGTACAAAGGGCGATTACAAACATAATGTGGTCGTATCCGCGTAGGTCAAGAATGTGTTCTAATCCCAGCTCAAAATACAGACCAAATTCACTCATCAATTTCCTGAATTTTTTCGGGATGTAAAAATAATGGTATAATTTTGGAATCTTGGAAAAACTAAATACAATATGATGATTGGTGCTATTATATGGTTATTGGTAACATTTAATTACAATTTACACCCCTTTCATGTAAGTGTATGTGAAGTGGAGTTTAGTGCTAAAAACAAATCCCTTCAGATCACACACCACATTTTCCTTGATGACCTCGAGGAGGCACTGAAGGAGTATAGCGGTAAACCACTGGACATCATCAATCCGAAAAATCAATTGGAGCGGGACAGGCTCATAAAAAATTATATAATGGAAAATTTCTCAGTAAAAGTCAACGGGAAATCAACACCTGGGAATTACCTGGGTAATGAAATGGAAGAGGATGCGATGTACTGCTATATCGAAATAAAAGGAGTAAAAAAGATCAAAGAACTGGAGATTACGAATACAATAATGATGTCAAAATTCGAGGACCAGGTAAACCTTGTACACGTAAATTACCTTGGCAAGATCAGAAGCTTAAAATTGGGAAGAAACTATAGCACAGATCGCTTGACTTACGATTGATTTAATGGCCAGCCAATTGAAGTGAGTTTTTTAATCCCGGCCCTGAAGGATTGTGTATCCCGCATCCTGTTCAGAAACACTTAAACCTGTGGTTAGTAAGTTTAAATAATCATTTCATCCCCGGTCGTTGGGTCACTCTCCGACTTCGGCGACCTGGTGTGAATAAATGAACAGCATTAATTAATTCATTCAACTTTATCGCCAAATTCAAAAGTCTTATACACATCCCAGGATTTCCCATTATGCTTTAGCAAGGCAATTTGACATGCTGTGAGCCTGTGATTGATCTTTTGTTCAGCAAATTCCTTCCAGGCGGCCTGGTATTCTTTTTTCGACAGGTCCCTGAAAGCGACTGTAACATGAGGATGAAACGCCTGATTTTTATAATTGCTGTTTAGTAGTTTCAACCGGTTATGGGCGACATTCTGTACTTCCTTCTGAAGATGTTCAAGCTTATCAGAATATTTTACATCAATGTAAATAACCCTTGGTGGAAATGAACTGAAACCATCCAATGCTATTTGAAATGGCTTTATTCCTTCAACAAAAACTGACAATTCCCCTAATAAATGATTAATCTTATCAGCCCTCCATTTAAAAGGCATATGCAGTGTGATATGTGGTGGCGACCGAAGTGCATGGTTCGAATTAAACCTACTTGCAAATAATTGCTTGATTTTTGTAACTTCTTCACCAAATTCCGCACCAACAATGATGGCAATAAAATACAAATCTGCTTTCTGTTTTTTTTGATGCTTATGTGCCACAATTTTGGAATCTATCGGACTATAATTGCGTTTATAAAAATAAATCTAAATACCATGCTAAACGGAAAATGTATTTGAAATATTCCCTTATCATCTTATTTTTTCACACATCTTTTACCCTTTGTACTGCACAGCAACTCAAAGGCAGGATCATTGATAGTGAAACAAATGAAGCCATGCGGGAGTAAACGTTTTTATTTCAGGCTCAACAAATGGTACCGGTACCAATGAATCGGGAGAATTTGTGTTGCAAATCTCCGAAGGGGTTGGTGAAGTCATAATTTCACATGTAAGTTACCAACCAATGATTTACTCGTTACGCAAAAACCAGCCCTCCCAAATTATCATTAAATTGAAACCTGTGTTGGTCGAGTTGTCGGAAGTTTCGATAACGGAACAAAAGGACAAAGAATGGGAACGTGATCTTAAAAAATTTGCAAACGCGTTTCTGGGCAAATCGATTTTTGCTTCGAAGTGTAAGATTAACAATACCTGGGTAATTGATTTTGATAAAAAAGGCGGTCAACTGAATGCAAGTTCCACCGATATGCTGAAGATTTCAAACAATGCCCTTGGGTACAATGTCTATTTTTTTCTGTCGCATTTCTATACCAAAGGTCTGACGGTAAGTTATTCAGGGAAGTACAGGTTTGAGCAAATTGAACCGGAAAACACAAAACAAGAAAAACGCTGGAATAAAAACCGGGACAAAACTTACTATGGATCACTTCGTCATTTTCCCTCTTCCCTTGCCAACGGCAGGCTTTCAGAAGACGGTTATGTTGTTCATTTTGCTAAGCTCGATGCAACAGGATCAACATTTGATGTTACCACAATTGCTATGGAAAAAAACCTTCTTTCTATGGATGAAAAATCAGGAGATATCCTATTGAAATTCAATGATTTTATACGTGTTATTTATACTAAAAATTCATCATATGACTACTCAAATATCAATCCTGACAAAAGTCAGACTTCCTACCTGTATCTTACAAAATCATCAATAATTATACATCTGAATGGGCTTTCGTCCGACAGGGCTTATATTCAGGAGTATGGTTTTTGGGGTGAAAACCGAGTGGCAGAGTTGTTACCTATCAATTATTTACCCAAAAAATAAAAATCTTGATTTTTTTAAAATAATTTTAGATAACAAGGTCTATTTTTTCTATTTTTATGAATCCAAATACGATTAATTTTTTGACATGCCAACAAGAAAAAAAACTCCTGCCCAACAGTTCTCCTTTGAATTTGATACGATTAAAAAAATCATCAATCCCGAAACCCCCATTAAGCCCAAAATTGAGGGGCAAAAGGTTAAAGAGCGCATCGTGCAAAAAGTCAAAGAACAAGTACGGAGTGTTTATAAACGTGAGGAAGTACTACAATTGGCAGTAGAGTATTTTGGTGGGGATACCCTGGCGGCAAATGTTTGGATCAATAAATATGCACTAAAGGATTCGGCGGGTAATATTTATGAGCGTACGCCCAATGATATGCACTGGCGCATGGCACGAGAATTAGCCCGTATTGAAAAAAAATATGCCAATCCTGTAAGTGGTGAAGAAATTTATAAGTTATTAAAAGGGTTTAAATTTATTATTCCCCAGGGTGGGCCGATGTCAGGGATTGGTAATGACTTTCAATATGCTTCATTGTCTAATTGCTTTGTCATCGGGTCCGACTCCGATTCGGACAGTTATGGGGCAATAATGCTTGCTGATGAAGAGCAGGTGCAACTTATGAAACGCCGTGGTGGCGTTGGTCATGACTTGTCACATATCCGACCCATTGGATCACCTGTAATGAACAGTGCGCTAACATCAACAGGGGTAGTACCATTTATGGAGCGTTTTTCCAATACAACGAGGGAAGTAGCCCAGGATGGCAGGCGGGGAGCATTGATGCTTTCGATTTCTATCGACCATCCCGATGCTGAAGATTTCATTGATGCCAAAACCGAAAAGAATAAAGTTACCGGTGCAAATGTATCCGTTCGCATTAGTGACCAGTTTATGGCTGCTGTAACGGACGGGAAGCAATTTATTCAAAGTTTCCCCATAGCCTCCAAAAACCCCATTGTAAAAAAAGAAATTGATGCTGCAGCCTTATGGCAAAAGATCATTCACAATGCGTGGGCATCTGCTGAACCGGGTGTACTTTTCTGGGACACCATCCGGAAAGAATCCATTCCTGATTGTTACAGCGATTTCGGATTCAAAACGGTTTCTACCAATCCTTGCGGAGAAATACCTCTCTGTCCCAAAGAACCCCCGCGGGAAAATTTTCCCGACCCGTTGTTTTTCCATAACTGTACTTCTCCGTCAGAACCGAAACCTGCAATGCAAAGGTCAAGGTCCCCGTCGCCGTCTATATCCCCAGCCGCAATTCCCGCAAGCCTCACGCTCCCGCCGGACCACTGCCACGCTGAAACCTTGGCATTTAATCGCTTTGGTTCAGGGAAAAAAAGTATACGTTTCGCAAGGCCGGTTTCCACCGCCGCTATCGGAAGATTATCCGCACCAAGGGCCATGTAGTATTTCCCAACCGAGCCGTATGTTTTAAGCACCGTAAAAACCCCGCCCGTCAGTTCCGAATCTTTTAATCTCTTAAAACGTTCAAAAAGAGGCCTTGCCTTTTCACGGCGTTTCGTACGCTGATACTGACTCGCCAATCGATACACCGCCGAGACGAAACCCGGATCAAGCTCGATAGTTTTTTCGAGCAGTTCCGTACCTTCTTCCGTTTGGCCGATACTTATAAGCACCTCCGCCAATTTGTACAAAACATAGGGGTCTTTGTCGTCGGCCTGGTATACCGCTCGAAAAGATTCCGCTGCTTGTTCGGCTTTTCCGAGGTGTTGATAATACAATCCAAGGCAGAACCGCGCATGAAGATGATCGCCCTTTGATCGTAATACGGTTTCAAAAGCCTCTCGTGCAAGTTCGAGATAATCTTGCGCGCCTGCCTGCTCCTGCATATTCAAATAAGCAAGCCCAAGGTTGTAACGGGCTGCCGTCCAGCCAGGTTCGGCCTCCAGCACTTTTTCGAACTCTTCCGCAGCGGAAGTGAATTTATACTGTTCTAAAAGCCCCGCTCCCCGGTTAAATGATGCAATCGCCGCCTCCATAGACTCAGAGATCGCCGGATCGGAACCTTGACGTGTGCTGTCACAGCCTGTTAATACAACCGCTGCAAAAACAAGATGCCCGATTATCCATAAACCTCGTTTCATTTCGGCCCCTGTCCTTAAAAACCTTACATAAACATATTGATCCCGTTACGCCTCTTTAGCATTAACACCGCTGATTTGACCTGCTGTGATTATAAGTCCCCTAATACCCCCGTTCAACAAAAAACCCGCCATCTTTTAAATTCATATTCCAAATCGCTAAGCCGGACTATGTAAATAACTGGGGC
>SDBV01004081.1_pt1 | contig 21178 bp, 24 predicted proteins | sample 2277081 | NCBI WGS metagenome assembly SDBV01 (sample SAMN10402039, study PRJNA504765) | marine sediment metagenome | isolation source: marine sediment core GS10_PC15, 223 cmbsf | place: Arctic Ocean: Southern Knipovich Ridge | collected 2010 | reverse complement strand
GAGACGATCTGCATTATAATGTAATGGTGTTCTTATTTTATAAAATGCAGCCGCAAATAACATATGCGGATTTATAGGTGGCATCACGGCATCTACACCACCTATATTTTTCTTTTTTACTATTACAACCAAAACTTTACTCCATGTATTTCCACCATCCGTGGTCTTATACAATCCGCGTTCCTCATTATCGGAATACAAATGGCCAAGGGCCGCAACATACACAATATCAGGATTGGTAGGATGGATCAGGACCCGTCCGATATGCTGTGATTCTTTCAGCCCCATGTTTGTCCAGGTTTTACTTCCATCGGTGGACTTGTAAACACCATCTCCCCAGTATGAACTCCGGGAATTGTTTGCCTCACCAGTTCCAACCCAAACAATACTTGAATCGGTTGGAGCAACAGCAACATCACCTATTGAAATAACGGACTCATTGTCAAAAATTGAGATGAATGAAATCCCGTTATTTATTGTCTTCCATAATCCCCCCGAAGCGGTTGCGGCATAAAATACTTTATCGCTTTGTTCTACCACGGCAAAATCAACAAAGCGACCCGATTGCCGGGTAGGGCCTATTTCACGGTACTCCAGTTTTTCCAGAAAATTAACGGGCAATTGCTGGCCATCAGCCGTATAAGAGAATAAACTGCCGCATACTACGAGAAATGTAAATTTTGAAAGGTTCATATCAGGTTAAATTTTACGGAAAAATACATTTGATACCTCAAATTTGTTATGCCGTTAGTGTAAAAGTCCGGTGAATAATCGTTTACTTCACATCAGATGTCCGAGATTAAACTATTTGGAAAAAAATTTGTGGAGACTGTCCATATCAGTCATTCGTTCAGGCTTGAAAATCCTATGAATGAAGATGCCTGTTTTATTTACATTCAGCAAGGCACCCAGGAAATCTATTCTCCTACTCAAAAAATGGTACTTCAGGATAATGAAGCCATACTAATGAAGTGTGGGTATTATATTGCTAACATTAAGGATGCCTCAGAAACAAATGAATTTCAAAGCATAGTTTTTCACCTCGACCCTGAACTAATCCAAAAAGCATTTAAAAACCGAAACACTGATTTCTTACAGGAAAATAAACAAAGCAAAGATCTCTTTTCTGTAAAAATCAAAACCGGTGATCTTATTAAATCATTTATTAAATCCATTCAGTACTATTTCGACCATCCTGATGAAATCAGTGATGAGCTATTGGCCCTCAAACTCCAGGAATTGGTACTGATACTATCAGACAATGGGAATAACACTGTGTCAAGTCACCTGATTGGCACCCTGTACAATCCGGTAGATATTGCTTTTGAAAACATTATTACTGCCAATTTGTATAACAATTTATCCATTGGAGAGTTGGCATTTTTAACCAACAGAAGTGAGTCAACATTTAAAAGGGATTTCAGGAAAATATATGCAACAGCCCCGGCAAAGTACATAAAGCAGAAGAAACTGGATAAAGCTGCCGGCATGTTAAAAAATTCAGGTCTCTCAATTAAAGCAATCTCGTGGGAATGTGGATTTAAAAATCTGGCCCATTTCAGCAGTTCTTTTCACAGCCAGTACGGGAAATCACCGAGAAGCTTCAAAATTGACCCGATTACATAATTGATTGACCGGATTACAAAAGTATTTGTTGGGACTTTTACGTCTTATTATAAAAATTAAAAGTCAAGAACAATGAAAAGAATTGAAAAAGAAATTGTAATTAATGCAAGCAAGGAAGCCACCTGGGACTTGCTGTTTAATCGATTTGGGGAAGTCAACAACTTTAATCCCCTGATTGAGGGATCTCATCATCATTCGGGTGAAAAAGGAGAAGTGGGCTGCGAAAGACAATGTCAATTATCACCTAACAGTATCATTACGGAGAAAATTACAGGTGCAAGAGGTCATGACAGTTTTGATATTGACATAGTAGAAGGGGGATTACCAATGATGGACGTAATGAAGGCAACATATAACCTTGAAGCCATAGGCAGTGATAAAACCAGAATTAAGTTTGTAACCCTTTTCAGCACAAAGCCTGGATTTATGGCGGTACTTATGAAAAGCATGGTTGGGAATATGCTATTTAAAATGCTGATCGGACTGAAATATCATCTTGAAACCGGTGAACTTGTAAATAAAGGAAATAGTAAAAACATATTCCGTATGTATAAAAAACTTCCTGATAACGGTCAATTCAATGGTATTGCACAAGCTGCTGCCTAAGGCTGATTCGATTATGAATGGAGTTGTAGAACTAACAATATAGATATTATTATTCTGTTTAGCTGATACGCAAGATTGTAGACTTGCAATAATCATCCTTTGCTGAAACGGTGTCTGAGTTTTCCATGTTTTGGATCTGCTAAGTTTGGGATTACCCCGTCAAGCGGGGCAATGACGAACTTTTTCTTTTTGGAATGTTAATGGTTTCCGAAAATATATAAACATGTCATCTTCGGGCCTGCCTGCAGGCAGGTTTATCCCGGAGATCTCAATGTTTAGATTCGCATCTTAAAGTCGGCCTTTAAAAATATCGTTCTTGAACTGAACTCAGCGTCAAAACAGGGTGAAATATATATTGTTTTCCATATTCCTTTTTGATGAGCAACCTTTGTTTTAAATGGATAATGCTATTGAGTTGTAAAAGACAGCGTTTACTACTCAATTCTTATAACACAACGTTCATCTTTCAATTTACTTATCACACCTGGCAGGTCAAAACTTTCTTTGACCTGTTGCATTTCTTTACTGAAAGTCTGTTTGTTGTACTTTCTGACTATCGCTTCAATAAATCGTCTTACCTCATTTTCCGATTCGAGCAGGAGTTCCGGTACCGTTGTGGGTTTACCTTCGTCATCTTTAGCAACCATTGTAAAATAGCATGTATTGGTATGCTTTACGTGACGCTCTTTCACATTCTCGGACACCACTTTTATACCAACCACAATGGATGAACGTCCTACATAATTAACGCGTGCATACATTGAAACCAACTCTCCAACCTCAACGGGTTGCATAAAGTCCACGTTATCTACTGATACCGTCACACAATACATCCCCGAGTGCTTGGTAGCACAAGCAAAGGCGACCTTATCCATCATCGACAGCAATGTACCTCCATGAATTTTTCCTCCAAAATTAGCATACGCAGGGATCATCAATTCCGTGATGGTTGTTTCGGATTCAACCGGTGATTTTGCAATTTCCATTCAGGTTATTTTTTTGCAAATAAAATTTAAGGTATTCAGATTAAGCGGTTTAACAAAGTCATGTTGAATTTTATTTACTTAAAAATATTCCTTTTTTTATATCAAATTATATTATTCTGGAATCATTTTGCTAGCTTCGTCTTTCATTTATTTCGAAAACACAGATGTCCTGGATCAAAACAATTCCATATGAAGATGCAGAGGGAGCTCTGAAAGAACAATACGACCGTGTGAAAGGGCCGGACAATAATGTGGATAATATTTTACTTATCCATAGTCTGCGGCCGCATACCCTCAAAGGTCATATGGCGTTGTACAAGAATGTGTTACACAATTTTAACAATACTCTTCCTACATGGTTCATGGAAGCCATTGGTGTGTATGTAAGTATTCTGAATAATTGCAGCTATTGTGTTGAGCATCATTTTACAGGACTAAAAAAACAGTTGAAGGACGATAAACGATCGGATAATATTTTAGACGCCCTTGAAGCCGAAAAACCGGTGGAAGCATTTGAAGGAAAGGAATTGCAAGCAATGAAATATGCAGGTAAGCTGACTAATTTCCCCGGAATGATTTCACAATCCGATGTTAAACAACTTATCGATGCAGGATATGATGATGGAGAAATCCTTGAAATTAACCAGGTTGTGAGTTATTTCTGTTATGTCAATCGTACCGTAACCGGCCTTGGAGTAAATACCCAGGGAGATGTTCTGGGCCTTTCACCCAACGAAAGTGATGACCCTGATAACTGGAGTCATTCATCGGTGTAATTTTTCTGTATGAAATGAGTTTCCATGCCCCCCCTAATCCCACTCAGATGCTGAGAGGGATGAGGAGAAAACGATCTCTTGTCTGTAAAAATGAAAAACCTGATACGTTGTACCTGGCTTTTTTAAAAAGGATATTGAGAGATAGAAATAATACCAGGCTTCTATGAAGGCTCAACGATCCCCAGTACTTCCAAATACTGTGATTTGTCATCGAGGGCTATCCGGGAGATGGTAATGAAATCACCCATCCAGTCCTCCAGTTGATATTATTCTGCTTAGTTTGAACCAATACTTTAACTTTCAGAAGGTAGATCGAATAATTGTTATGTGCTCGGTGCCGAATATTTCATTGGACACCAAATATGTTATTTACAATTTATAGATCATTTACTATACCGGATAAAGTCTGTCATAAAAACGTCCATTTCCATGGCAATTCGTTGAATAATTTCAGCAGGATATGATATGCCCTCAGAGTAAAAATACTTTCCAGCGATTCTGGAATAACGCAATTTTAGCTTATGACTAAGGTCTGCATTCCGACCCCCTAAACGATAATTTTTACCGTAATACTCCTGTTGAAGTCGTCGACAAACGCTTTCAAATTCTTCTATGTCTATCATAGCAAGTTTGAATAATAATTCTAAATATATACGCGAATGTGATTACAATTAATTGGAAGATAAATAAAAGTAAACGTATTTCCTTTTCCCATGCTAAAATAAATTATAATTCAACAGCTTCAACCCAACATTTATTTTTATTAATTATTCTGTCATCTTCTAATCCAACATCGCGCGCTTAAAAGTCCAGGTTATTACGCATGCAGTGCCAGTGATTTCCAACTGTTCGGAAGGATACGTAGACTTCACCCCGTTCCTTTGCTTTCCTTATCTTTTCGACAATATCTTCCTCAACCATTACTGTACAGCCTCCGAGTTTAAACCTGCCTTCCCCTGCTTTTTTCATTGTCTCCTTAGAAGTATAGCCATATACGATCGGTACCACGTCGTCATTTTTGCCACATATTGGACAGTTCGCCTTTCTTTCTTTTTTTGTATTCATACAATGTAGGTTCATTAATTTATATCAATTATATGCTACCTGTTTCATATAATGATAAATTTTATTTTTTGCTTTATAACCTGGAAAACTTGCCGGATGACACTAATTTAATAAGGTCGAAGGTTCATTTAATAGAGTTTTTTCTGTCATTCAACAAAAACAAAATAGGGATCTATCGACTCAAAATCCTCAATATTTTTTAATCCCTTATTCACAATGTATGATTCCCTGAAAAGTTTCCTGGTAATACCATATTGCGGTATTTTAGGTCCGGTAAATTCATAAAGACCTACCTTTGGTCTTTCAAAGAACTTTGCTTCAAAATACATAGGTATTACACTGTCGATCGCGTTTGGCATAGCCCTGTTGCTACCATATAATTTGGAAATACCTTTGGTAACAGCATCACGGCTAACAACTTCCTGAACCGTAAAATATTTTCCTAAAGTTGAAAACATATCAAAGGAAAATGGGAAAGCAGAATTCAACAAGGAAATCAAAATGACATTTCTGTCATCCTTACTTTTCAATGCCTGCTTAATTGCGGTCCTGTTTTCAAGTAGCCACAGATTGAGAGGATTGTTTAATATTATCTTGTTTACAATGCGAAGGGCCTTTTTTAGTCTGTTTTCACCAGAGAATTCAATCGCTAATTGCTCAAGGACATAATCATTTGAGTAGGCATCTTTCAGGAATGCGAACAACGAGGCTTCGAGGGTATGAAGAGGTATCCTTTGGTTTATATCTATCGACTTACTGCTCATTTTGTAATTTTGATAAATGGAATGGCAACTTCAAGGATGTGACTTCCCCCATGAGTAACAAGTTCTTTTTCTTTTTTAAAACTGAGATCGTTTTTCAGGTACAGTACATTCTCTTCCCTTACGATAAATTGACTCATCTCAGGATTAGCATAAATAAAGTCGTCGGCTGTTTCTTTGCTTGAGTATTCAATATGGCGTGCACTTCTACTGCCAGATTTATTTACCCCAAGTTTTTCTCTGTCTTTTAATCTCCTCCAACCCCTGGCAGCAATGTTCCCATGATCTGTGGTTATAAAAACCGTAAAACCAAGTTCATAAAGTTTATTAATATTCGATGCTATATCACTTCGGGTAATCCAGTTCATTGTCAGACTTTTGAGATCTACATAATCCGACGAACTATGCATTTTCTCATCAAGGTCCTTTATGACAACAGCCAATTTTGTAATTGATGAAAGTTCCGTAAAATCAATGTCTCCATAATTGTATTTGATCTTGTAACGGCTCATCCCTTTATCTAACCAGTAGCTTGACCACAATTTTTCTTCACTCTTTGCACCCTGTGTATAATCAGAAGAAGGTGCACTTCCTTTAGAAATAGCCTGCCGGGATAGTTGGGTGATGGAGGGCAACCAGGACTAGATCATGTTTTCCTGTATTTGGAATTCCTTGATGTTCTCCTTGAGTAATAAATACTGCCAGTAAGCCATCCCATCTATTACTATCAGTGCGATCTTTTCTGTAAGGAAGTTATGCGAAAGGTAATCCTGAATACTTGAAACGATTTTTGGACCCTTTATTGAGCTGGCATTGAGTAGTTGATTGTAGTTATGACTTAAATCATCTTGAAAACGATCATTAACCTAATTCACAAAACCCATTACCTCCACATGTTCTGATCTACCTACGGTACCCAGTATCCCATTTGATAAAATCAGAATTACCTGATGCCAGTCAATGGCAGTATTATCTAATAATGTATTGATCTCATTCTCGAATGCATAATAATCAAATCGCGAAACATCCGGTAAAGTCTTTAACAGTTCTTTAATGTGGGATTCAGTCTCCCTTTTATTCAGGTTTTGAAGTGGTTTACTGTCAAAGAGTTGTTCCAGCAGTGTAAGATCACAGCGTGCAATGCTCTGTTTATAATACTCCGGAAATTGGTCGCTCAGACGAAAATCAAGAATAAACCCCTCATTGCGAATATCCTCTAACAGGGAATCGGGATCAGAACAGACGTAAAGTGTCAAAGTTCGGTCCCTTTTAAAGTTTAATTCAAAATCAAAACGCAAGTGTATCCCCTCCTTATCCCATATCCTTACACCTTTATCAATTAGTGCATTTTTAATCTCACCTCGACTGAGTAGGCCATCAGGATTTCTTACCAGCAGAAGCTTTTTTCCATACCCTCCAAACTCATTGGCAATATGATCGATGAAACTATGAGCCATCAATCCTTACACTTATCAGGTGCTTTATGCCTGGAATTATCTTTTTGCTGGAGCCAAAATCCTTTAACCATTTTTGATGCCCTGATTCAAGTCGTTTCAGCCTGGCCACTCGAATATTCTCAATACCAATTTTCTCGACCCTCGATCGCTGGAATTCAAATGACTTTGTACGGTTTTTATACTTTACTTCCATTAATTTATTCATATCATCGGTCAGGTTCTTATAAATTTCCAAATGGTAGGGCTTGAGGGCATTATTTTCATTATTAACCTGCTTCGTCATTTCACTGAAATGGAAATCTGTTGTTGATATCAAACGATTCCAGATGTCATTAGCATAGGCTACATAGGATTTGCCATTATCCGCAACAAAAAAAGCCTGAAAGGTGGTCTTTTTTCTATCGTGTTTCGGGCAGAGATCTGCCAGAGGCTCCAAATACCTGGCGTTTCGTCTCCGTTGTTAGATTTTATGACTGGAATTCCCTGGTTGTTGTCAAATTCCTGAAGATCAGTAAGAATATGGGCGATCCAGTCGTGCTGGAGCGTCAGGTGTTCAACACCTGGAAAATCAAGGGAAACTTCAGCGTCGAAAGTGACTTTCTTCATTTCTTCATTGATGGTAATCTCGGAGTAACCATTCAGGTTCTTTTGTATATGACCTCCCTTTATCAAAGAATACTGAGTGACCAGGTCTTCCAGCCAGACTGGTAAGGGGCTGTGCTTGATGTCTGCGGCCTTCTTACTGTCAATATCTTCTTCTTTAACTTGAGGAAGCATTCCTTCCGTACTCTGAAAATCATTCAGCTTAGCTTTTATTTCATTGAGCCATTTCTCTCCGGCAAATTCGAATTTTGCAGGATCAAGTAAACTCTGCAGGTACAAAGTATTTACCTTTTTCATGTCAATGGCATAATCAAGCACATCCGAGGTTTTGTCAATTCCCAGTTGATTGATGATATTATTCAGTTTCTCCTGGATCACCTGGTATACTCGAAGATCAACACTATTATTAGTGAGCATGTTGAATGCCCTGACCTTTTGTTTCTGCCCGATTCTGTCAACTCTTCCTATCCGTTGCTCAATCATCATGGGGTTCCACGGGAGATCATAATTAAATACGATATAACAGAATTGCATGTTCAGTGATTCCCCTGCAGCATCGGTAGCAATGAGAACCTGGCTTTCATTCTTAAATTTACTAAGAGCCTCTTTTCTTTCATCCAGATCCTGTGATCCATGTATCATGGAACATCGATATCCATTTTTAACTAACAAATCAAACAACATTCTTTGTGTGCTCCTGAATTCAGTAAAAAGAATGACTTTAAGGTCCGGATCATTGTATTCCTGTTGCAGTTCCTGATATTTTGAAATGAAGATTGAAGCCTTGGCATCTTCTTCTGTATTCAAACAGTTCTTTGCCTTAGCGATCAGATCATGAAGTATATTTTCTTCATCTTCCAGTCCATCGATAAAATCGATGTACAGACCTTCCTGAACCAGCGTATCAATGGGCTCTGTTTCCTCACTATCCACATCCTGTGCGTAGTCCTCAAGATTCTCTTCCAGATGATTTTGCAAGCGTTCGAGCCTTCCCTCCATTGCGGATAGAATGGCGGCAGTACTGCTTCTCACCAGTCGCTGGAATAAGATCATAACCATTCCTTTCGCACTGTTATTAGAACTTCGGACCGTACTGAATCCTTTCCTGACATAATCCGTCACCGAGTCATAAAGATCAAGTTGCTTACTATGGTGATCAGTATCCAGGATCACATCCAACCGAACGGTTTCCCTTTCATTAAACAGTTTATTTCCTTCGTAGTCCACTGCCAGCCTTTTCTCAGTGCGAATGATATAAGACTCTAATTCTTTCAGTTCAGGCAAATCCTCCCCATCAAAGGCATCCGGGTCTAGTAGTTGAAGGATTCTACGGAAATGATCGGTTTTACCCCGATGTGGTGTTGCAGATAATAAAAGAATATTTGGAACAGTATTACATAATGCCTGTGCCAGAATATACCTTGAAACCATTTGTGTTGCACCTCCCATCCTGTGGACCTCATCGATGATAACAAGATCAAAGTTTGCATTTAGTACCGCTTCCATCCTGTATTTATTGTGCTCATCTATTCTCTCCAGTGACCATCCCCGTAGACGCTCCATGGGTTTCAATGCATCCGTAGATACGATGATCTGGTTATGTTGTTCCCAGAAATTAAACTCCTGGTCCACATTGATATTTGAGAAAGTCCGGGATAGTGAAGTAATCAACTCAGAATCATAAATATGAAATACCTCATTGAAATGTTCCTTCAATTCACTTTGCCATTGGAGCATTGCGGATTTTGGTACAATTACTAAGATGCGGTTTATGTCTCCCCGAAGTTTTAGTTCTTTAAGTATCAGTCCAGCTTCAATGGTCTTACCCATTCCCACTTCATCAGCCAGCAGGTAGCGATTTTGAGGAGATTGCAGTACCTTTTCCAATACTAGTATTTGATGATGAAGGGGAAGCAGGCTGCTTTCATAGGGTGCTAGTACACTTTTCTTTGCAATCTCATCCTTGATCTTCCCGGCAATGGCTATAAACCGGATATGAGCCAGTGAGAATTTTGAAGAAGGGCGTTTAAGTTCTCAAAGGCCACCTGCCTGAATTCATTGTTTTCCAGAATCCGGATCCAGGCAATTTCCTCACCAAAAACCCTTTTAGTGCCCAAGACTTCGACCGATTTACCATTGTACAACATTAACTGGTGCCGGTTAACAATGTTTTATAAATCGTATCTCTCAACTGAGGATCCACCAGGACCATTTCTGCAAATTCCGGCCATCTGGAGATGGTCTCCTTAATTCCACTGAACACAGCTTCTGCTTTCTTGATATTCATAGATCTGGCGATAGTTAGAAAATCTTCTTTGGAAATATCCTTTCTTTTTCCGTTTACACTAAGTGCCTGCTGGCTTACCCATGGGCTGCCGGGACGGTAGGCATGACAAATATCGTATGCTGGAGCTAATTCCCAATCTCTATTTTTTTTGAGTCTAAAAGCAAAGTTTTTGGTATGGTCATCACAATTTCTGGTTAGTACATTAAACACCATTCGTCTGAACATTTGTTCTGCCTGAGGATAGGGTAATCGTAACTCACGCATGGTCTGAAAAAGTTGCTCGTAGCTAAAGCTCCTGACATCATTAAAATCAAAATGCTGCATGGCACACCAGGTTTGGATGTGGTGTTTTTGATCACCAACTTCTCTGTCAAATCGTTTGGTCATAAAGTGGGCCCGGCTATTTTCCTCCAGTAATTGTGATGGCATCATTTCTATTCCACATTCTTTAGCCATATGGTAATAGGCCATTTCTACCCGGCCGTATCCATAACTTTCTCCAAATTGCTCCTCGCTCACACCATCTAATTTGATCAGCCAGTGCTCAAATCCTTTAGGTGCTTTGGTCTGACCCGATCTTACCTCACCTGATTTTTCGTTATATGCGATTACCGCCTTGGGTCTTGCACCACCTGCAGATGTCCCTATTTTCAGGATTTGCATCATGGCTTTTTCGTCATCTGCCTGGATATTAACTTCAAATCCTTCTCTTTTTGAAAGCATTTTTTGGGCCATATCCACTAAGCTTTTAATTTCAATTGCAAAGGTTTGCTTTCCCGCCTTTTGCTGCGCTGGTTCAAATTCCAGTGCCCCCATTCCTCGCTCTCCAATAAAGCATAATTGTTCTATTGGATTCATACTGTTTTGTGGGCGACCATTTTGTGCCAGCCATACATTGATCAATTGATTACCGTACCTGTCCGGTAATGAATCAGCCAGTAACCCAGGTAATCCTTTGAATGCATCCAAATCACTGGTTCTGGATTTACGGAGGTCCGGAAATGAGAAAATTCTATTCCTTTGCGCTATTGGCATTTTGATGGGCGCAAGATCCCATCCTGATTGTGCAAATTTTAAATCGTATTCGAAGCTGGCCAGTCCTGTATTCTCATCCCAGGCCACTGCACCTACGGTTTCACCCCATATTTTTACAAAAGCAGTTGTTACCATTACCAGTCACTTTCTGGTTTATCCCCTTTCTTTTTACTTCGGGCACGTTGCCGCTTTTCACGTTCCAGTTTGGCTAATTCAATGGGGCTTATTTGAGTATTAACCTTAAACGCTTCCATTACATAAAGCAGGTCGAGTACTCGTAACACTTGAATAAGCGTACTTAAGGTAACTGTTTTGCCTCGTTCCAATAAACTCAAAGTAGACCGGCTAATTCCCGCAGCAGAGGATATTTCCTCCTGTGTTTTATTCTGGGAAATTCGATGGTGTTTTATAAAAGCTCCAATAGATTCACTCAAAGCTTTATCACTCATTGATGCCAATTCATTGTCTGACTTATCATTCATAAATACAAATTAGTAGATTAATGCATGAAATATCATACGAATATAAGAAATAAAAAGATATGGAAAATTAAAATGTATGAAATATCATTCATAAACATCTAAAATAAGCATTAATGAATGAAATATCATTCATATTTACACCCTCGTACTCGCTATATCATAAAACTGTAGCAATACTTCATCCTCCATGAGAAGGTTGTTATTCCCGAAGATCAGCGCCAGGATGTTTATTTCTTCCATATAAAACGGAAATTGTAGTTTGTATTATTCATTTTTTCTGTGTAGAATGGTCATTGCAAGTTGTATTACGTGTTTTTCCGGCGAATGATGGACAGTGCCGAGGTTCTCAGGCTATTTTCCAGGATATGATGCGCATTGTAAGTTGAACCAGGCATTACTCAGCCACAAAAAGAAAGCCCCAGGTTGCGCCTACCCACAGAACCGGCTGGAAGACCTGAGCCAGGGTGGGTATTGGCCATATCTTTTTTAGCGATATAGCTCGTTTTGCTTGATCTTTCAAAGTGGCATCATTCGAACCGTTACCACTGGCACAATTCGAACCGTTATGCTGTTGGCCCCGGTCCAGTAAGTGGCACAGTTTGAACCGGAATCACTGGCACTGATAAACCGAAATCACTGGCACAATTCTAACCGAATTAGCCGCCAGGAAATGATGCGCATTGTTAGTTGAACCAGGCATTACTCAGGCATATAAAAGAAAGGCCCAGGACGCGCCTACCGACAGAACCTGGAAGACTTTAGCTAGGGTGGGGGTTCGCTAAGGTACGTCAATAGAATCCTTAGGATTATGTTGAAAATTCATAACTTTGTAGGATGAATCAAGAATTACTTTATAAAAGACTGAAAGAGCTTTTTTCAATTAACCAGGGAGCCAATCTTACGGGGTATCTGAACCAAAATCAAGCCTTAGTTGGGGATCTTTGTCACGATTGGATTATTACAGAAAAATCAAGTATAGATTTCATCCCTAACGAGGACGGCCTACAGTGGGATAAAAGTCCATCTATATGTGAAGAGGAAATTAAGGGGAAAAGTTACATGGCTGTTAGGTATTTAACTTCCTTCAAGGTGTCTGGAAAGCTGGCATTTTATAAAAGACCAGGGGAAAAGGTAGCTGAGATTAATTGCAACTTAGAATTCAAAGTTGATTCTGTTGGCAGAGAAGAATTAGGACAGGACGATGTTTTTTGTAGTATCCATAGCACCATTTTGAATAAAGCATATCCAGCAAATGTGGTAACAGTAACAGCCTTAGCTTAATTCGGAAGATTACTTCTCCACCTCAATAAAAATCGAAAGTATCCGTATCTCATTTGAATCTAAATACTGCAAAGTTTCGGTCGTAAATTTGCACGACTTACAATCTCCATAGCCATATGGTAATGTGCCACCGACACCATATTTCGAAAAACAGTAATCACATTTCTTCCAATCTTTACCGGGGTATTCATCTAGTTTCCAATACCCATAAATAACTGGAAATACTACATATGCCCATTGGGCTTTACTGGATTTCATTCTGACATGTCTTTTTAGTTTTTTTATATCTGATAAAATAGCTTTTATACCAGTACTTGGCTTGACCTCAACGATAAACGGAATTTTACCAGGTGACCAAGCAATAATATCCGCACGTTCTTTGTAGTCGTTTCCTGAGTGTTCTGGATATGGGCACTCGGCCTGAACAAACCAATTAAATGGTAATTTTTTTCGTAAAACAGCCCAAATTGCAGCCCGAATTGTCCCCTCATAAACCCCCAATAGTCTTTTATATAGGCAGCATAGAGAGGATTATTGCAATAAAGTTTGTTTATCACATCATGCTGAAAGTCATTGAGCATATAGGTTTTGAATTCTCGGATATCCATGTGTAATTTTGGTTATTCCTTTTCAGTCCATTTTGGAAATGACCATCCCATTTTGATTCCCTCAAATACAATGGAATCAACTATTGCCTTTTCAACACCATACTCTTTGGTAATTTCAATTTCGTATTCCAACTCAAGTTCTCTCATAAAATCAATGCTTTTGATAATATCGTCCTTTGAAATCCTAGTTTTGTCAGGGGGGTACTTTTTGTCAGCTTCTTTTTGGGCTTTATCCTGTGAAAGAATCTTTTTGTTCCAAATCTCTTTTCTTTGCTTGTATGTTAAGCCCCACCTGTCTTTGGCAACCTCTGCCATGGCGTTTAACTGTCTGTCACTGATATCAATTTGAGGTGTTTTGTCGTTATAGCTTTTTGAAATCATACCAACCCATTGTCCCATTCCTGATTCTGCTTTGTCTATCGAAGTGTATGCGTAGATACAAATATTTGTTGGGTGGTTGTGGTATTTAAATCCCGACCTTTTGCTTGTCTTATCGTACAAATGATTCAGTAAGTTATTGATTTTCTGTATGTCCAGTTCATTTTCTACAATAAGTACGTGCTAAAGCCACTTGTGTTTTTATAGGTGAATCAGAAACATCCTCTTTATGGATTGAATACTTTAGAAGGTCTTTGGTATTCCGCGCTGTAACTTCAATCTCTTTTTTAGGATCTGTCTGTAATAAAGCTTGATAAATATAACCCGAATCCACTTCCTCTGTTTTAACCTTCCACCAATCTCCTTTTTTTTTGATTACTTCTACTTTAGATCCTGGACTAAGGGTAACAATGACATCATGGTCTATTCCTGGTCCTTTTCGCAGATTCACTGCTGTATGAACATATTTAAACTCATTCGATTCTGAATCAGTAAATATTACGATCCAAATTATCAATACAAAAAAGATTATGAATCCAATACCTAAAGATTTTAAACACCCAGATTTACTTTTGACTTTTTTATTACTTTTTTTGCGCATTGTTTTTTTAAATATGATTTAAAATATTGGAAATGCAAGAACTTCTGCCAAGTATGATTTCTGGATGTTCATCAATTCTGGCTATTTCTCCAAGCACATCTTCTTTAGTAATTTCATTTATGGATTCCATACCATTACATTTTCTGCATTATAAAAGCAATGGGACCTGATTGTTACCTTTAAATATCTTTTACCCTGTTGTTTTGTAAAATGAACTTTGTGCTATCATAATCCTCACCCCACCCTCGGCCAATCACTCTACTGCCCCTCTGCCTACTCCGTGATCTCGGCCAGGATTTAATTTAGTTCTTTTTACTTGTAGTTTTTCAACCAACTCCAATATAAGTTAATTACGCCGTCATCCCCACCACAAACACCTCCACAAATTCCTTCATCTTATCAATAATGCGTTCCCCGATTTCCCGCGCCTTTAGAATACTCGGTCGATTATCCAGACATTTAAACACTTCATCCCGAAGCGGCTCCTGATCGCTGAAGATATAGGCATCAATCAAACCCTGGAATTGCTTCTGATCCAGATGTTCATCCTCACAAAGTTTTCCCAGAGCAAGCACTTTCTGGTCATTCCAGAATTTGTCAAACTCATCAGGTATGGTATCGACATCTTCGATATGGGGTAAATTCTCCTCAATAAACTTTTCAATGAGTTCTCGCTTACTACGCAATTGTACTTCTCCAGCCAGCAGATCAATGAGCGCTTTCTTTTGCTTCTCTTGTTCCGACTTTTCGGCTTGCTTTAGCCTGGCCAGCAACTTGAAAATGTAGGCTACATTAATATCATCACGGTGAATTAGCTCCAACTCGAAATCCACATCTTCCAGTATGGAGGCTTTCTCTTTATGATGATCGCTTTTTACCTTGTCGTAGAGATCGAGGTATTTGCTTTTGTAGTCCTCAAAGTTCTGCTCATCGATGGTAAGATCCTCCCAGGTGAAATCAGCAAAGGAAGAAAGTACATTTTTTACCCGCATGAGTTTCCTGAATGCCTGCACGAAGGCCATCTCTTCTTCTTCTGTGGGAAACTCATCCACACTTTGAATTGTGGGAGCTAACATCAATAGTTCCTGGATCGCTTCCTGGCACTTGTGCAGGATTACTTCATATGGGGGTATTAAAATGGTTTCTTTGGCCTCCTTGTTAGAAAACAGGGCGATAGCCTCATCAGTAGATTCCTTCAGGTTTCTGAAGCTCACAATATTGCCTTGTGATTTGGCCTCTCCCAGAATACGATTCGTACGTGAGAAGGACTGCACCAAACCATGGTAGCGCAGATTCTTATCTGCATACATGGTGTTAACGATCTTGGCATCAAACCCTGTGAGGAACATATTCACCACCAGTAGGATATCTACCCTGTCTTTATCATTGAAGGTCTCCTTTTCGCGCTCTTTAATTCGCTTGCTGATGTCTTTGTAGTAATTCTCATATTGCTGACTGTCTTTCGTCGAAAAGCTGGTAGTATACATGGCATTGTAGTCGGCAATAAACTCGTCCAGCTTTTCCCGGGTGTGACTTGATTGATAGACAACCTGGGGTTCTGCGGCCATGTCCAGATCCAGATCAGGTAGCAGGTCCTGTGCATCCGGGTCATCTTCATTGGCTCCATAAGAGAAAATGGTGGCTATTCGAAGGTCATGTTCGCCCGCTTCTTTCTTTTTCTTAAGGAGCTCGTAATAAGTGATGAGATTATCTATGCTGCTCACGGCAAAGATGGCGGTGAAATTTCTGCGCTGTGTTTTGAGATCGTGGTACCGGATGATATAATCCGTGATCTTTTCCAGCCGGTGGGGAGAATTGATTACCTCGGCGGTATCAATGGCCTCCACATCAATATCAATGAACGTATTTCCTTTTTGTTTGTACCTGCCTACATATTCAATACTGAATCGCAGGACGTTTTGATCACGGATGGCATCGGTGATGACATATTGATGAAGGCATTTGCCAAACAAGTCTCTTGTCGTGCGCTTGCCCAGTACATTTTTGGAGGCATTATCGGCAAAAATTGGTGTACCTGTAAAACCAAACAGCTGGGCATTGTTAAAGAAAGAAGTAATGCGCTGATGGGTCTCCCCAAACTGGCTTCGATGGCACTCATCAAAGATAAAGACCAGACGTTTGTCCTGCAGATGGGACATGCTTGTCTTATGCCTGCCAAGCGAAATGGCATTGTTCAGCTTTTGAATGGTGGTAAGGATCAGCTTTGTATCGTATTTAAACTGCCTGACCAGTGAGCGTGTATTGGAGGTTACATCCACACTGTCTTTCTTGAAGCTGTTGAACTCCTTCATGGTCTGGTAGTCCAAATCTTTCCGATCTACTATAAACACAACTTTATGCACCTCGGGCAGATCCATGATGATCGACTGGCTTTAAAGGAGGTTAAGGTCTTACCAGAGCCTGTAGTATGCCAGATATAACCATTTTTGCGATTGTTTTGCACCTGGTTGATAATCGCCTCCGTGGCATAATACTGGTAAGGCCGAAGTACCATTAAAATCTTATTGGTTTCGCTATGTACAACGTATTGTGCAATCATTTTTCCCAAGTGATCTGTTGTCAGAAAGGAGGCAGCAAATTCGGAGAGCTCTCGAATTTTATTATTTTTAGCATCAGCCCAGAAAAAAGTTTGCTTGAAGGATTGATTGCGATTATTCGCATAATACCTGGTGTTTACGCCATTGCTGATAACAAATAACTGCACATACTGGAACAATCCATGATTGGTCCAGAATGAATGCCTCTGGTAGCGGTTAATCTGGTTAAACGCCTCTTTAAGCTCCAACCCTCTTCGCTTGAGTTCTATTTGGACGAGAGGAAGGCCGTTTATAAGAATGGTAACATCGTAGCGGTTCTTGTAGGTGCCTTCCTGGGTGACCTGATTGGTGACCTGGTATTTGTTTTGGCTCCAGTCTTCGTTATTGAAGAACCGGACATAGAAAGATTCGCCCGTATCACGATGGAACTGGAAGCGATCATGTAGGGTTTTGGATTTTTCGAACACGTTACCTTTGGCCAGGTAGTTCAGGATGGCCCCAAACTCCTTTTGAGAAAACCTGGTATCGTTGAAATCCTCGAGGCGACTTTTCAGGTTCCTTAACAGGCTGTCTTCATCATGGATGTGAACATGCCCGTACCCTAAGCCTGCCAATTGCCTGACAAGGTTATCTTCTAATATGGCTTCGGGTTGGTGACTCATCTCCAAAGTGGTTCTTGATCCCCATTATTGAAGAATCCTAGTTTATAAATTAGAACGTTTTGGCTCCTTCCTATTAACTGTATTATTTTATTTTTTATCTGGTGATTTGGGCTAACTTGATTACACAAATAAACCAATGTTGAAATTATTAAAAATGGTTTTTTCTTTTGAGCATCTCTAAGGGGGCTATTAAACCATAACCCGATTGGATTTTGAATTATATCCATCGGTCTTTTAACCATGCTACGACTCCAAAGGCGTGAATTATGGGCAATAATATTTCTAATATAAACTATTGATTCCAGCCAACTTGATAACTCCCTATGTAAATTGAGGCCCATCTCTTTTGCAATAGTTGATTTATCAGGTGATTGGTGATTTAAATTTTTATAAAACTTGGACAAGGTTCCCATGGAGGCAATTTCCATAATTTTCCAAGCCTCGGGGTCTATTTGAGGATACCTTCTTTTATGGTCTAGTGCAAAAATTTCTTTACTATAGATAAACTCCCTTCTCAAATGATCCAAATGGTCCTGATGCTTAATCGGATCTGAAAAGAGTGTAGGATCTGAAAACCATTGTGACCCATTTGACATTGATAAGTGGTAAATCATTTTAGTTCTGAGAGCAATTTCAATCCGCTCTATGGCATCAAATAGAATTAATCGGAGATGTCTGTCAAAGTTGTATCGTGCGATTACTTCCTCAAAGTAAGTTCCTGGATTAAATGCATGATTGACGATATTACTTTGCATATCCCACCAATAGCCCTTCAGTCTGTAGTAACTGATATTTTGAAGATTTTGAACAGCATTTGCTTCATTTCGAAACAGCATGCCTCTATCTTTAAGGATTTGTATTTGATCAGCTATAGTTCGTGGAATTTTAGGCATAGCTGTATAAAAAAAATGACCCGAGTGCAGTTCTTATGGTATGCAACACGGGTACTGTTATTACAAATGTAACGTATCCAGCAATATTTCGTTTAGTTTTTATCATTTTTTTGTTGCTTTTAAACTTTCATTCATGCAAACATCTGCTGCAACAGCCCTTTTTTAAAGGTTTGGGTGGCTTCGACTTGTGCGTACACTTTTTCAATTTTAGTATCTAACCCTGATAAGTAATTGGCAATTTTTTGTTGTTCCATCAGCACTGGAGTATGAAACTTCATTTTTTTCATTTCATTTTTACTAATCTCCAAAAATGTAGATCCCTGAGATTTTCTAACGAATTCATTCTTGTTGACCTTTATTAATTGATAAACAAACTCAGGGTTATTATTGCCATTTACGATTGTGATTGAAAACCTTGATTAGTAGTACATTCTCTTTTAGCAAAGCACAACTCAGCAATAGTCGCTCTACTAGTGAATAATATAGTGCCCTCTGGTAATAATTTGGCTGAAGACTTTTCCAAACCTAATTGCGTAATAGTTCTTTTACTCACTGAAACAAACTTATTTCTGATTTCTGTTGGCGTAAACCACTGTATATCTCCATCCCAATAATCCGTAACCTCTGTTTCAGGTGTACCGCCGCCAAGTATTTCTGCTAATTCCCCTTATCATTTAGGTTGTGCGCAGGATTTAGTAAGGTAAAATAATGCTTAGCAATTATGCTAAAATGAAGGTTAAAATCAACTGGATTTAAAGATTTTGCCACAGAAAGGTTCAGCAAAATAAGAAATATTAAAGTTAATACAAGCATCAATATTGAAGGTCTTATCCAGTTTTGACCAAATTCATTCGAGTTTTTGCCAATCCATAAAATGAATTTATCACCCCTATTAGCAAACTTGTCTTTTCTCAAAATATCATAATAAACATCTAGTTCCTTTGCTTTAAAATTGAGATAGTTAATTCTATCACCCTGATTTAGCATTGCAATTTTTAGTTGCCTATATACTTCACGTTTTTTACTATTTTCCAAATGCGAAAAATCATTCGCATTTGATGATTTTACTGTTTTAAAAAATCTGACATTCGAGGTGGTTATTTCAGACAATTGAGAATCAGCAATCAGTACTTCATCGAATTGCTGAAAATCGCAATTAATGAAATGGGTCTTGCCTAAATGAGTATTTTGTATAGAGAATTTCGTATTCCTTTTATTCCCATCCACTGGGGTAAAAAGAATGGGGTGAAAAATGTTATGGATAAATAAATTTCCATAGTTGTATAGATTGGCCAACGACATTTCATCTACATCATGAATCTTGAAAATATATGTAGAATTGGCAATTTCGCCGGATAATCTTAAGTCGTGAACTTTGGATAAAGTTGAATTAAAATTAGTGTTGGATGAAGTATGAAATTTGAACGTAAGTTGAATTATTTCCGTTGTACTAACATACAGAAAACCGTCACCGTTAAATGAATTAGAACTTACTGTAAAAGATTCAATTTCTTTTTTGGGATCTACTCCAAAATCTCTTTTGGCTTCTTCTGAATCATATTTTTGTATTAAATCAAACCTGCCCTGTATCTCATTATTACTAACTTGAAATTGGGTAATTGGGTTTGTATCCCATAGGAAATCACATGTAAAAATATTATTAAGAACAGCTACATTAAAGGAAAGTGAATGTTGGCAGTTAAATCGGTTATTTATTGAACATTTCTGTAGTAAAAAGGAGTATTGGGCATATAGTTTAAAAATTTTTAGTTCATCAATTTCCTTAATGTTGTTTATATGCAAAAAATCAGCTTCAACATCTTCGATCTTAAATAATCCAATTGAATTACAGTTCTCGATTTTCAGATCATTAACTTTTAAACCTAGTAAAAACAAATCCTTGAAACCTGAGTTGAAGATTTCAATTGTTGAAAACTTTTGTTGATTTGCCTCAATTGACAATTTCTTAATATTGACATTATTGACGTTTACGTTCCAAACTTTTCTATTCCCAATTATAATTACTTCACCATCTCCGCTTATATCCTGAAGAAAAATATCATTCTCAAATTCACAATTATGAATTTTCAATGAAAGACTGTTCTCAATTCCTTTTACTATTAATCTTTTGAATTCGCACTGATCAAACTCGATTACTCTTTTTCTAGGTGTAAAGTCTATACTGGAAAGAATCAAATCATTCGTAATCTTAAGACCACTAAAGTTATCGTCTCTTTTTAACTTTCTTCTAAATTCTTCCGGGGATATAGTCTCCATCGTTTGTAATTATATTGAGATATTCTGAAACATTTTAAACTTATGAAATTTCAATAGAACCTCATTCTGTATCTGGGCCCATAAACATCTCCATTTAACATTTTTTAAGTATTTTTACCCTCACATTTTCCATCAATAGCAGCTGTATAAAGCTTTTTTTAAGATTTTGTAGTTCCTTTAAGTTAGTACTTTTATATTCAATGAGGTCTGAATTCTTTTTTTACATTAATGAACAT
>SDBV01004080.1_pt1 | contig 21186 bp, 22 predicted proteins | sample 2277081 | NCBI WGS metagenome assembly SDBV01 (sample SAMN10402039, study PRJNA504765) | marine sediment metagenome | isolation source: marine sediment core GS10_PC15, 223 cmbsf | place: Arctic Ocean: Southern Knipovich Ridge | collected 2010 | reverse complement strand
TGCCCTCCAGGCAATTAAAGATAGGGATGGAATCTAAGTCGTAGATACATCCGTACTCTTGTTGTGTAAGGCTTCCTGGGCTACTGGCGGCTGCGGGTGATGCGCTCAGCACAACCGTTGCTAAACATGCAAGGGCCGTCACTGCTAAAAGACGGGGTATCTGTAGGGGACGCTTAGCTTTGCTCTGGCTCGATGTGTGACCTTTTTTTGTATTCACTGTATTCCTTTACGTTGTGTTACGTTTTAATACGCAACCTGCGAGGAAGCCTAAAATTACGTTTCTAACTAATAGCCGAGAGATCTGCCAGTAGAGATCTTTCTCTTTAACTACTTCTCGTCGCCCTCAGCTCAACCTTATTAACGATCTTCCTACCCTCTATCTCGGCATAAACGTAGAAGTAGTAGGTTCCCTTGTAACGCTTGCTTCTAAGCTTGTTCAAGGCACGCATCCCAAGCTTTGACTTACGGTTGAAGTCCTTGAATGAGAAGAGTGACATCACTGGGAGTTGATCATCTAGGCTTCGGCCATCGACGTGAGTGATAAAGAGACAGACACCGCACTAATTCTCGATGCAGTGCGAACACCGATCGGACGCTACGGGGGATCGCTTTCGCTGGTCCGGCCGGACGACATGGGCGCGCATGTCATCCGCTCGGCGATGGACCGGCTTGCGTGCAAGCCCGACGAAGTGGATGACGTCTACCTTGGCTGTATAAACCAGGCTGGCGAAGACAGCCGCAACTTCGCTCGGATGTCGGGTCTGCTTGCAGGGCTGCCGGTTGAGACCCCCGGAGTTACGGTCAACCGTCTTTGTGCATCGGGCCTCGAAACGGTCGTGCAGGCTGGTCGTGCATGCAGGGTCGGAGATGCCGATCTGATTCTTGCTGGCGGTGTCGAATCGATGAGCCGCGCACCGTTGGTGATGGCTAAGTCGGACCGTGCATTTCCCTACGGTAATCAGACGGTCTACGACACCACCCTCGGCTGGCGTTTTGTGAACCCGAAGTTCGCGGAGATGTACTCGACCGAGCCGATGGGCGAGACGGCAGAGAACGTGGCGGAGCGCTACGGGATCAGTCGCGAAGACCAAGATGCTCTGGCCAACGAATCGAATCTACGGGCAGTCGCTGCCCAGGACGAGGGTCTGTTCGATGATGAGATGTCCCCCATCGAGGTTACGCGTCCCAAGGGCCAGTCGGAGACGGTGTCTACAGACGAGGGGCCGCGTAGAGACAGCTCCGTTGAGAAGTTGTCAAAACTTAAATCCTCTTTCAAGGAGGGCGGTAGCGTCACCGCAGGCAACTCATCGCAGATCAGCGACGGTGCGACGTGCATCGTTGTCGGATCGCAAAAGAAGGCCGAAAGTTTGGGCTGCTCTCCGCTCGCACGAATCGTCTCGGTAGGAACGGCGGGCGTTGACCCGAGCATAATGGGGATCGGCCCAGTGCCGGCGACCCGTATCGCACTTGAGAGGGCGGGCTTGACGATCGACGACATAGATCTGATCGAGTTGAACGAGGCGTTTGCATCGCAGGCAGTTGCCAGCATGAGGGAGCTGGATGTACCCCATGAGAAGATGAATGTGAACGGCGGAGCGATTGCACTGGGTCACCCGGTTGGCTGCACCGGCGCGCGCATCCTCGCGACCCTTCTCTGGGAGATGCGCAGACGCGACGTCCGTTATGGTTTGGCGACGATGTGCGTGGGCGTCGGCCAGGGCCAGGCGATGATTGTCGAGCGAGTGTAAGAGGAGCCGTATATGGACTTTGACTTAACAGACGAGCAACAGCTGATCCGTGAAAGCGCAGTCAAGTTCGCAGATGCCGAGATCGCACCGCGGGCACGGGATAACGACCGTAACGAGAAGTTCGACTTGGAAATGGTCGGAAAGATCGCCGATATGGGGTTCCTGGGAGCGATCATCCCGGAGCAGTACGGGGGACGTGACTTGAACTACGCAAGCTACAGCCTGATAGTCGAGGAGATAGGCAGAGCCGACTCGACGGCGAGGACGGTTGTCTCTGTGCAGACATCACTTGTGGCAAGCACAATCCTGAAGTGGGGATCGGAAGACCAGAAAAAAGATCTTTTACCAAAGCTGTGTTCAGGCGAGTGGCTCGGCTGCTTCGGTCTTACCGAGCCGGATGTAGGCTCAGACGCTGCATCGGTAAAGACATCGGCAACCCGCAAGAACGGCGGTTGGACCTTGAGCGGCCAGAAAATGTTCATCTCACTCGGATGCAACGCTCGTATCGCACTGATCTTCGCCCAGACCGATCCGGAGAAAAAGACACGTGGGCTCGCCTGTTTCATTGTCCCCACTGACCGACCCGGATTCTCGGCCAAGCCTATCCATGGAAAGCTCGGCCTGCGGGCTTCGGACACAGCCGAGCTGATCCTCGACGAGGTGGAGGTAAGTGACGACGATCTCCTGGGCGACGTAGGTGAGGGCTTCAAGGTAGCGATGTCTGCGCTCGACTCGGGCCGTTTCAGCGTCGCCGCCGGCTGCGTCGGACTTGCACAGGGTTGCGTCAACGAATCGGTCAAGTACTCGAAGGAGCGAGAGCAGTTCGGCAAGCCGATCGCAAGCTTCCAGCTGATTCAGGAAATGATCGCAGACATGGTTGTCGAGACCGACGCATCCCGATTGCTTGTCTGGCGTGCTGCAGATGTGAAGGACAAGGGCAAGCGCAGTACGATCGAGACCTCGATCGCAAAGTACTACGCCTCAGAGACAGCAATCAAGTGCGCCGACAAGGCGATACAGATCCACGGCGGATACGGCTACATCGACGAGTACCCTGTGGAGCGCTATCTGCGTGACTCCCGCGTTGCCACGCTCTATGAGGGCACATCACAGATCCAAAAGTTGATAATCGGATACGACGCAACTGGTGTCAGCGCTTTTAACTAACCAGGGATGAAGTCTCAGCAGACGGCTCGACACCATCTCCCAACTCAGTCTTCTGGCTCTCGCCAAGCAATCCAAGCTCCCAGGCTCGGGCAACTGCTGCCGATCTACAAGTGACATCTAGACAGCGAAGCAAACTCGATACGTAGTCACGGACTGTGTAGACGCTCAAGCCGGTGGCAGTTGCAATCTCCTTGTTGGCGAGACCCCTGCTCAAGAGCCGTAACATCTGGCGCTCTCGGGGGGTCAGGTGGAACTCTCTGTCTGGGTTCTCGTCTGGATAGGTGCGGGCCGCTGCGGCGGCCTCGAGAGCAAGTCCGATACTGAGTCCAGCTGCACGTGCAGCTTCCATCAACTGATCGTCCACTCCGAAATGCTTGTCGCCCCGATCGAGAATCATCGCGCCGACCGGGCCGCGACTGTCACATATTGGAATGCAGAGTAGTGGTCCAAGCTTGAACCGCTTAACGTACTTCATCGGAACCGCTGGGCCAACCTTGGCATCCGACACGTAGGCAGGCCAGCCGCTTCTGACGCACTCCTCGATCCACGGGCCAGCCTTGAAGGGCTCGTCTATACGACCCAAGCTCTTTGGATCAAATCCATGGCCACTGACCAGCTTTGCACGACACGATTTGAAGTCGGTGCTTAAGAAGACAACCCTGGAGAATCCAAGCGTTGCACACACCTCCCGGCCAACGCCCGCTGTGATACGCGGCATCGGTGCCGCCGAAAGCAGGAACTTGTTGAACTCATCGAGCCGCCACGGCAACTCAACACCATCTGATCGCTCCTTGCTCGCCAGATCTACTATCCGCTCAGTGTCTACATTCTCTGGCACAGCACGAGGTCTTCCGCCACCACTTGAAGTCCCGCCATCGGGAATGCGCCCGCTGGTTCTGCCGTTGAAGACGGGCACGCTACCGGGTACCGCACTCACAACTTTCCCTCACTGCCTTCGTTTAATTCAATGCTCGCCATCGAAGCCAATCAATGTTTGATACGTAATTATTATCCGTGCGGATAATAATACATCATGAACACCTTGAATGGCCCCTTGAACCAGTTCAATCGCAAATTCCAGGAACTAAGTTGGCAAACACGAACAGATAGCTAAATTGTTCGGAACATCAGTACTATATGCCCCTACTTTGGCTTCGATAGAGGGGGTGGCGGTCAACAAATGAGCACTATTGCGATATTACATGTCCTTTCCATAGCGCTCTGGGGAGGCGTTGTGGCATGCGAGATGTTCATAGAGACCTACAAGGTCCGTAGTTTGCAACAGGAAAAGATGGTCGCAGATCTGCATTACAGGATCGACCTTTTTGTCGAGGCACCTCTGCTTTTGGCGGTCCTTGTTACCGGCGCACTGCTTTTGGATCAGACAACCTGGTCGACGCTGCTTGCGATAAAGGTCGTAGCTGCCCTCGTTGTCGTCGGGGGAAACGCCGTCTGTATTGCGATCGTCGTCAAGCGATACCTTGCACTGCGTGGTTTAGAAGACGAAGAGACGCTGAGCAAGTTTGCCGTCCAAACCCAACGGATTCACTTGATCGGATTCATATTCATTCCGCTAGGGCTGGCCGTCTTTGCGTTGGGTTGGGCAATCTTCTAGCTATTCAGCCGAGGCAACGATTATGTCGAGGGGACTGGTGTGTTTAGTTCAGCCCGAAAGCTTTTAGCGTGTTATCACGCAGAAGCTTCGTGTTGACCTCGTCTGAAAACCCGAGCTCATAGACCTCGTCGGTTGCCGTCTTGAAATCTATCAACGGATAGTCGGTCGCCCACAGCACCTTGTCGCGCCCCCAGCTCGAGCAGAACTCGATAAACGACTTCGGCCAGTAGCGCGCATGCCGGGCGGAGGTCTCGATGTAGACATTCGGGAATTTCCACGCCAAGGTCATCATCTCTTCGTGCCATGGCTGTCCCAGATGGGCCCCCACAAGAGTCAGCTCCGGAAAGGTGAGAGCCACCTCGTCCAAGTAGATCGGCCGCCCGCATTCAGAGGGTAGAAGCGGCCCGGTGTGCCCCACCTGCAAGACGACCGGAACATCCAGCTCGCAGGCTTTCGCGTAGATGGGATAGAAGAGCTTGTCGTTCGGAGGAAGGCCGTGAAAACCATTACCGTAGTTGTAGGGCTCAAGCCTGAGGCCAACGCAACCCAGCTCTTTGACGCAGCGCTCGAACTCGCGTACCGCCTCCATAGCTTTTCGAGGGTCGACCGTGCATACCGGCTTGAAGCGGTCCGGAAAGCTGGCCGCCGTCTCACTTACAAAGTCGTTTGACACGCTGACTCCGCCACCCTCGAATGCGGATAAAAGAACCATATCGACGCCTGCCTCATCCATCTCCGCCACCATCCGGTCGGCGGTCATTCCGCCCTCCATCCGCTCATCGCACCCGTAGCGACGAAAGATGTGGCGGAATTCGTCGCTCCAGTTCTCCGCTGCCTCCGGCGGGATCAACGATCCCCAGGCATCGATGGCGCCCACTCGCTTATTGTCACTCATTTTTTACTTCCTTTCTTTGCAGTATTTCCTTTTCTCGCTCCTGGTTTCCGGCTTTTCCTCTTCGCTTTGGCTCCACCGAGAGTTGCCAGCAGCACATCATGTAAAAAGTCGGCAAAGACTCTGCTTATGAACGATTCGGCTCGTGATTTCGGTTTACGCACGCCCGCCGTTTTCAGTGCAATTGCTGCAACTTCGGTCCAGCGATCCATGAAATCGTGGTAGACGGCAAGCGCGTCGCTGTCGCCGCGCAAAGCCTCGCCTGTCACCAACCGGATCAGAGCTGCTTCCCGATTCATCAGCCGGCGTGCATCTCTTTCCATCCGTGCCTCCACCATATCGATCGGACCACTGGGTGGATCGCTCTCCAATACATCCAACGCATGTGGAATTCCGCGTTGCTCAAAGACTGCTAACAACAGTCCGCGCTTGGATCCAAAGTGGCCAAAGATTGCAGCATCGGTAACACCGACATCGCGGGCAATGTCGCGCACTGCTGCACGGTGGTAGCCGTCTTTTGAAAATCTTCGCAGCGCCGCACGCACTATTCGCTCGCGCGTCTGGGCCCCAGATCTACCCTTTGGCCGTCCGACTGTCATATCAATGGGCCTCCTTGAAACACCCCTGCGTGTTTTATCCTTTCACAAATAAGCAAGCGCATGCTAACTTACGTGAGATTCTAACTGAAGGTTCGAACCTTTTGACAGCTTCCGCAGCGAATACACCTTTGCAGCAGGTGACGATCATTGGCACTGGTCGAACGGCGTTCATGCCAGAAAATCGTGAACAGTCCACCGTGGAGATGGTGGCAGAAGCAGTCAACGCCGCTCTCCTCGATGCTGACCTTGATTTGGACGATATGGATGCAACGGTCACTGCATCGGTTGACCTCTGGGACGGTCGCACTGCCTCCAACGTGGCGTTGACCGAGGTGGTCGGCGCAGTGATGGGACCGGAAACGCGCATCGCTGCCGATGGCCTGGCGGCTTTTTCCCAAGCGGCGATGACGGTTGCGGCGGGAGCTTATGAGACCGTTCTCTGTGTTGCTCACTGCAAACCGTCGGAGAGTGACCACCTTGCGCTCACAGCCTGGACTCTCGATCCAATATTGCTCCAGCCACTCGGGTTCGACGATGCGGTCGCAGCAGGATTGCAAGCTGAGTTGACACGATCTGAACCGCAGGCCTGGGCGGAAGCTGTAGTACGTGCAAGAGCCATCGCGGCAAGTGACCCGCTCGGCCCCTCGCTTGACGTACCGGAGGTAGATGATGTACTAAACGCTCCCCCACTTGCCGGGCCGCTGACGCTGGATATGGCAGCACCCCTGTGCGATGGCGCAGTCGCGATCGTTCTGGGCAATAGCGGCAATCGCGATCAAGGTCAACAGCGGACAGGAATACGAGTTGCAGGCCTCGGCTATGCAACCGAGGCTCACTATCTGGGCGAACGTGATCTTGTGCAAGCCTCCGCCCTGCGGGCGGCCGCTCATCGGGCCGGCGTCGATACCGGTGACGCAAATATTGTCGAGTTATCGGCCCCGTACGCTCACCAAGAGGAGCTTTTCGCCGAGATCCTGGGTGCCGGGCAGGGAACGCTTAACCCCTCGGGGGGCATGCTCGGCGGCGCACCGCCATTCGCGGCCGGGCTGGCTCGACTTGTTGAGGTAGTAAAGCGACTAGATAAAGATGAGTTGGGCATCGCGCACGGCACCTGGGGACCAGCCGGACAAGCCCAATGCGTCGTGGCACTGGAGGCATGACCCATGCAACGTAGCGTCGCAGTTGTTGGAACCGGCCAAACGCGCCACACCAAGGCGCGTGATGACGTTAATCAGCCGGAACTGGTTCACGAGGCGGTCACTGCAGCGCTGATGGACGCAGGTCTCGGCGCAAAAGATGTCGATGCATTCGTCCTTTCCAACATGGAGCTTTTTGAGGGACGGGCCTTGCCGGATCTCTGGTGTGCGGATGCCTTTGGCGTATCAAACCGTCCCTTACTCAAGGTGGCGACCGGTGGCACCTCGGGAACCTCGGCGGTGATCGCCGGTATCCACCAGGTTGCCTCGGGTCTCTTTGACACCGTTTTGGTTGCCGGCTACGAGAAGCACTCTGAGGGCCACACCCAGGCCGGGATGGCACTGACCGACCCACTCTGGGATCGCCAAGTTGCAACCGGTGCGGTCGGCAACTTCGCGCTTTCCGTGGCCGAGTTTGCGCGTGAGCGAGGAGTGACCGAACACCACGCCGCCCGTGTCGCGGTCAAGGCCCGTCGCAACGCAGCACGAAACCCCCACGCCCACCTTCAAATGCCGGATCTAACGGTCGATCGAGTGCTCGAGTCGAAGATGCTGGCCGAGCCGCTGCGAATGCTCGACATGTGTCCCCAATCCGACGGAGCCTGCGCGTTGGTGATCGCGGCCGACGAGCGAGCTACAGCTCTCTGTTCCCGTCCGGCATGGGTCAGAGCGACCGCGACGCGTCACGACAAGCCCTACTTGGGTGACTTGCCACAGAGACTTGCAACCATGCGCACTCTGCGCGATGCCTCGGCCAGTGCGTACCGGCAGGCGGGGATAAGTGAGCCACTGAAGCAGTTCGATGTCGCCGAAATCTATGAACCGGTGACCTACGCCGAGCTTGCCTGGTACGAGGCACTCGGCTTCTGTGCCGAAGGGGAATCGGGACGGTTGATCGAGGAGGGCATAACTGAGATGGACGGTGAGTTGCCGGTCAACCCGTCAGGAGGAGTGCTCTCGTCAAACCCGGTCGGGGCCTCCGGTGTAATCAGGGCCGCCGAGGCGGCGTTGCAGATCCACGGACGGGGTGGGGACCGCCAGGTCGAGGGAGCCACGTGGGCCCTCGCCACTGGCTACGGCGTCTACTCGTGGGCTGACGTGATCGTTCTATCGGCAGATAGGGGTTGAGAGTAGTGGCAGGTGAAAAGCGAAACGTACAAGCAAACGAACAACCGGCGCCCAGATCTGAGTTGATAATGGATATGACCTGGAAGACCGCAGCCGGCGAGGTCATGTCCCGCTTCTCGGAAGCGCTGAAAGAAAGAAAAATACTCGGTAGACGTTGCCCGAACTGCAATCTCGTATACCTGCCGCCACGACCGGTGTGCGGTGACTGCAAGGTTCCACTCACAGATTTCGTCGAAGTCGGGCCCGAGGGAACGGTTATCACCGCAACCGTGGTGCACCACTCGATCACCGACCCGATCAGTGGACAGGCGCGGCAGGTGCCCTATTCCATGGGGTTGATCCTTTTGGATAGCGCTTCGACGACCCTCAATCACTATCTGACTACAGGCAGGCCTGTCCAGGGCATGCGGGTCCAGCCGGTCTGGCGCGATCAGCGCATGGGCACAATGGCAGACATCTCCACATTCGAGGAGATATCGTGATCGTCAAGGCTGGAGTGACCCTGCCCTTTTCATACGCATCCGGAAGCACCGGCGCACTCTTCCTCCAAACACTGCGCGACGATGGCACCATCTTGGGGACGATTTGCCCGACTTGCGATCGGGTACTGGTGCCAGCGCGTAGCCTCTGCAGCAGATGCGGTGTACGTATCGAGGAAACGGTCGAGGTTGGGCCGGAAGGCGAGATCGTGGCCGCGATCCAGACAGGGAATGCAACCCACCGGCCGGTGGAGTTCCCTGGCGCGTTCTGTCTGGTAAGACTCGATGGGGCCGACACCAACATTGCACACTGGCTGCTGGGAGACGGGAAGGCCGCGCCCGGAACCCGGGTCCGGGCCGTACTGGCCGACAAACGTCGCGGCAGCATCCTCGATATCGCAGGCTTCAGGCCGATCGAGGAAAGGACTTGATGCCTGCGTATCCAAGCGCCGAAAAACAGTGGCCGAATGTCGTTTTTGCCCTACCTACTGAGATAGGCTCCCAACTAATAAATGGAGGTGGCTGTGAACGAGTGTGTGAATGTCAGCAGTGATGGAGCGATCGGTCGACTGACCCTGAACAGGTCGCAGGTACACAACGCGATAAACGGGGACCTTCTCACCCAACTGCGAGCGGGCCTGAGTGCCCTCTCGGCCGATTCATCGGTGCGAGTTATTGCACTTGAGGCGGCAGGCGACCGCGCCTTTTCCAGCGGGATCGACGTCGCCTGGGTCAAAGATATGGATGGATGGGCAGGACGTGAGGTCGGTCGCGAGCTTCACCGCACATTCGACGCCGTACGTACCCTGGACAAGATTGTTGTTGCCGTAGTCGACGGCCTCTGCCTGGGAGCCGGTCTCGAACTCGCTATATCCTGCGATCTGATCATCGCATCCGAGCGCTCCCAGTTCGGCTTGCCCAACATCAATGTGGGCATCCCCGCCATCGTGGAGGCGGCAGTACTTCCCGCTTGCATAGGCATTCAGGGTGCCCGTGAACTCGCATACGGTGGTCGCAACTGGGATGCCGAGAAGGCGGAGCGGCGGGGATTGATAAACGTCTGCGTTGCCCCTGACGAGCTCGAGAAGACAGTCGGCGAGTGGCTCGATCTAATCGCCGCCAAGAGCCCCCGAGCGCTGGCGGTGCAGAAGGACATTATCCACAAGTGGATGACGACTGATCTCGAGTCGGCGATCGACTTCTCGATCAACAGCGTGGCCCTGAGTTGGGAGACCGCTGGTCAGAAGGAGGGCATGGACGCCTTCGTTGAAAAGCGAGAAGCTGAGTTTGGAGAGGACTAGCGATTCGATGGAACCGGTCGTCATCACGGCAGCTCTCACGGGCGCCCAGCAGGGCAAGAAAGCCAACCCCAACCTTCCCGAACAGCCGGAAGAAATCGTCTCTCAAGCAGTCGAGTGCGTCGAGGCAGGCGCTTCGATAGTTCACATTCATGCCCGTGACGCCGGGGGCAAGGCAACGGCCGATTTGAATGTGTTCGCCGAGATCGTCGAGGGTATCCGCAGCCGCGCGGATGTCGTGATCAACTTAACGACCGGCGGTGCGGTTGCGGGACTGCCACTTGCCGATCGTGTCGAGGTGATATGCAGGCTGCAACCCGAGATCGGCTCGTTCTCATTGGGAAGCGGTGCTTTACTAGGGCGCTGGTCCGACGAGGCAAACGCATTTACGCCGGATAAGGTGGTACCGCTGTTTAACTCGTACGCCGAGATGCAGGAGGTGGCCGCGATCTTTCGCGAGGCCAAAACCAAGCCGGAGCTCGAGATATATCACTCCGGGATGATCGGCAACCTGCAGGCACTTAATGACCGTGGTGTCTTCACTGAGCCTCTCTGGGTCAACTTCGTGACCGGTATCGGCGGCGAGATAACCGGATCCTCTGTCGAGGCTCTCCTTCCACTGATACAAGCGCTGCCGACAGAGACTCACTGGCTTGTCTCGGGGATCGGCGCCCGTAACCACTTTCGCATGGCTGCTGCCGCATGCCTTTTGGGAGGGCATATGCGTGTCGGCCTGGAGGACAACGTCTACATAGAGCCGGGAGTGAAGGCCGGCTCCAACGCAGAGCTCGTCGAGCGCGCTGTGCGACTGGCACGCGATCTGGGCCGCAGTCCTACAACCCCGGACGAGACACGACAGATGCTCGGTCTCTCGACGCCACAAACCGGCACAGTATCTTCAAAATCGTGATCGAGCGGTTTCGCTTCAAACCACAAGTCGGGCCAGATAAAACCATGTCGTTGGAAGAGGCGGTATCGAACTTTGTAAGCCCGGGTTTGACCGTACACGCCGGCTGCTCGTTTGCCTTCCCACATGCGGCCTGGTACGAGATAGCCAGGCAATTTCGTGGCACGCAGCCAGAGTTCACAGCGGTGATGGCGGCGGGCGTGTGCACCAACCTGGCAGTATGGGCTCAAGCAGAGTTGTGCAGTAGAGCAATCACCAGTATTGCCGGAGACGCATATCCCTTTCCAGGCCCAAATCGAATCCTGCAGAATGCCGTAGCCGATGGCCGCCTCCAAATTGAACACTGGACGATGCTCACGCTGGTCCAGCGCCTGATGGCAGGAGCCATGGGTTTGCCGTTCATGCCGACACGCTCGATCGCCGGCTCTGACATCGAGCCCGGAGCCGGTGACAATTTCCAAAGGGCCTCGGAGACCAGTGGCTCGACTCAAGAAAGTACTGTCGGACTCGTCAGCGCACTGAGGCCGGACATCTCGCTGGCTCATGCCGTAGCCGCCGACAGGGCGGGCAATACACTGGTCACCGCACCGCTCGCCGGCAACGTCTACGGCGCGCTGGCCGCCAAATCGGGAGTGATCGTCACCGTGGAACGAGTGGTTGACACTGAGGATCTACAAACCTTCAGTTCGTTGGTACGTATCCCGGCGAGTGTTGTGCTTGCGGTGTGTGAGACCCCTTGGGGTGCTCATCCCAGCGGCCAGGCTGCCGAGGAAGTTCCTTGGTTCGACGGCTATAGCGAAGACCCGCAATTCATCACCGAAGCACGACGAGCCTGCCGAAACCGCGATGCATTCCAGCAATGGGTCCAAGAATGGGTAATGGAGCCGCGTTCCCACTCTGACTACATTGAGAAGCTGGGCAACGATCGATTTGAAAAGCTGAAGCGACGTCTGTCCCCAGACTCGTGGCAGCAGGAGCTTGCCCGTGCCATTCCACGTTTGCGTAGAGACGCCGCTACGGATTCGGAGCGCATGATAGTTCTGGCTGCGCGCACGCTTGCGCAGCGAATCAGAGACAAAGGACATCAGACCCTACTGGCCGGACTGGGTGCATCGAATCTTGCCGCGTGGCTGTGTGCCGACCGGCTCGCAGAGGATGGGACAAGCGTGTCTTTGATGGCCGAACTGGGATTCTACGGCTACTCACCGAGACCGGCTGATTCCTACCTTTTTAACCTGCGCAATTTGCCGACCTGCAGCCAGACCACGGACATCCTCACGGTCATGGGAGTCTACGCGGGGGGGAGCTCGGCCCGTTGTATCGGCTCCCTGGGTGCAGGCCAGGTAGACAGGCTTGGAAACCTCAATTCAACTGTCGGAGCAAAGGGCGAATTACTGATCGGCTCAGGGGGAGCCAACGACGTGGCGTCTACTGCCGCGGAGACGGTGGTCTGTGCAGAGCAGAATTCGGCGCGGTTTGTAGAGCAAGTTGACTACGTGACGGCGCCGGGCTCACGTATCACAGCCGTCGCTACTCAACACGGGTTGCTTGAGAAGCCTGTCGGCAAGGACGAGTTGGTGCTGACCGGCTTTTTCGCCACTGACAGCGATCACGAGACATCAGCCGTGAAGATTGCTGTAGAAAACTGCGGATGGAGATTGAGGGTGGCGTCTGAACTCGTGCGCCTCGCACACCCAAGCGAAGATGAGCTCGCTGTTCTACGAGCCTTCGATCCAGAGCGTTACTTTTTGGGCAAATAGGGATTGGGCCCAAACACGATCATGGACGGTATGATCGCTGGCGGTGAAAGCGCTCCACCATCTCCGGCGACTGAAGTCCCTGCATAGGCAGTCCGATGGCCGTTGACTTCTCGCTGACCGATGAGCAGGAGTCGATCCAGCGACTCGCCCACGACTTCGCCGAGCAAGAGATCCGCCCGATCGCAGCCGACTACGACGAGCGCGAAGAGATGGCATGGCCGGTTCTCGAAAAGGCAGCGGAGGTTGGGCTCACCTCGTACGGTCTACCCGAGCGTTACGGTGGTGGCGGTATCGATGACGGGCTGTTCGGCATTACCAACTTCATCGTCACCGAGGAGCTTGCCTGGGGCTGTGCCGCGATAGCCACCGAGATTGGCTCAAGCGTCTATGCCGCCGGACCGATCCTGGGTCTCGGAGATGACGAGCAAAGACAGCACTACATGCCCATGTTCTGCGATCCAAAACAGGTTCGACTTGGAGCAACGTGCCTGACCGAACCCCAGGCGGGGTCGGACCTTGCCGCCATAACGACTAAAGCCAAACGCGACGGAGACGAGTGGGTGTTGGACGGACAGAAGGCGTTCATCACGAACGGAGGCATCGCCGATGTACACATCGTATTTGCCCGCATCGAGGACGAAGGCGGGATGGCGCCATTCATCGTCGACAAGGGAACTCCCGGCCTGAGCATGGGCCGTAAGGAGAAAAAAATGGGCATGCGGTCGTCGCACACTGCCGAAGTGGTCCTAGAGCAGTGCCGGATACCGGAGGGAAACCTGCTCAGAGGCGGCTTGGCGCTTGGTGGAGGAGACAGATCACGCAACTCCGTCAAGAATAAGGGCAATTCCAGCGATAAAAGTAGTTCGAGTGGCACTTCGATTGCGCTCACGGTGCTGCAGTATTCGCGCATGGTCTATGGAGCAGCGGCACTGGGAATTGCGCGTGCGGCATACGAGTACGCCCTCCAGTACGCCAAGGAGCGCTCCGCCTTTGGTGTGCCGATCGGTCGCCACCAGGCGATCGGTTTCAAACTTGCGGATATGGCGATGGAGATCGAAGCCTCGCGTGCGCTGCTCTGGCGGGCTGGATGGCTGGCAATCAACGGCAAGCCCTTTAGCCAAGCGGAGGGCAGCATGGCAAAGTGCAAGACCGCCGACGTGGCGGTCAACGTTTGCACAGAGGCGGTCCAGATCCTGGGCGGATACGGGTACATGCGTGACCATCCGGTGGAGAAGTGGTATCGAGACGCCAAGCTCTATCAGATCTGGGAGGGAACCAACGAGATCCAGCGACTGATTATCGCCCGCGCGATTCTTGGTAATTAATAGTTTGTCCCTGTAGGAGGCTCAAAGGCCGCAGCAATTCTGTGACTTTACCGTGCCTTGAAGTTCGGTTTGCGCTTTTCTGCGAAGGCACGTGGGCCCTCTAGATAGTCGTCCGTTTCACGATTCTTGGCAGCCAGCTCGGCCTCCAGCTTAAGGCCCTCATCGAGCGTCTTATCCAGACCCTTAAGCACGGCTTCCTTGGCCGCCCGCACCGCCAACGGGCCTCTCTCGAGAAGTATCCCTGCCCAGCCCTTTGCCGTTTCAAGCGCAGCGCCATCGTCTACAACTCTCTGCACAATACCCATCTGTTTTGCCTCGTCGGCGTCGATCGGCTCTGCCAGCATGATCAGCTGCAAGGCGCGTGAGGCACCTACGGCTCGAGCCAGGCGTTGTGTTCCGCCCGCAGCAGGGATCAAACCCCAGCGGGTTTCCGGCAAACCAATTTTGGCTGAGGCACCGGCTACCCGCAGATCACAACAGAGTGCAAGCTCCAGGCCGCCCGCCAGGCAAGGCCCTTCTATCGCCGCCAGAATGGGTTTGGAACAGAAAAAGTCCTTGGTAATACCGGCAAATGGAGTCTCCAGATCGAACTGGCCACCCGCCGCGGACAGCGCTTTCAGATCCGCCCCAGCAGAGAAGGCGCCGTCGGCGCCACTCAAGATCGCTATCCAGGCATCGTCGTCGGCCGAGAAGACTTTAAATGCCTCGCGCAACTTGAGGCTCGTCTCGGGATCGATTGCATTGCGAACTTCGGGTCGATTGATCGCAATCTGAACGACCCTTCCGTCTTTTTCGTAGAGCACTTTTTTACCCATTACACTCCTCGTATTTCACAAATAAGCAAGCGCATGCTAACTTTTCTTCCGTCGTGGGTCAACCCGAACATGGATCAACTGAAATAATTCGAGCCCCGGAAGCTTAAGGAGTGCCATGCCCGCAATTGCTGACCACCGTATTAATGACGAACAGAAACTTTTCCGCGAATCGGTCGCCGGCTTTGTAGCGAGTGAGATCGCTCCCCATGCCGATGAGTGGGAGTCCAACCCTCCATTCCCTCAAGAGCTTTACAAGAAAGTGGGAGAGCAGGGTTATCTTGGACTGCGTTTCGACCCGGACTTCGGTGGCAGCGGCCTCGATCACTGGTACACGTTGATCCTTGCCGAGGAGCTGGCCCGCACTAGTTCACTCGGCACTGCCATCGGTTTGCTAGCCCATGCCGAGTTCGCACTTTCCGCCATTAACGACTGGGGCTCACAGGAACAAAAGTCCGAGTTCCTGGCGCCGGCGATCGCCGGCGAGCGTATAGCCTGCATCGGGCTGACCGAGCCGTCGGTCGGTAGCAACCTCACCCAACTGCGCACGACCGCCCGCCGAAAAAACGGCGACTATGTTGTGTCTGGTCAGAAGACGTTCATCACAAACGGCACGCGCGCCGACTTCATCACGCTGGCCGTTCGTACCGGCGATGAGGGAACTGGAGGTGTAAGCATTCTGCTCTTTCCCACAGATACAAAGGGCTTCAAGGTGGGGCGCGCACTGCCCAAGATCGGATGTCACGCCTCCGACACGGCTGAGCTCTTCTTTGAGGACTGCCACGTACCGGCCCGCTACCTACTCGGTGATGAAGGTGCCGGGATCCATTACATCGTCGACGGCTTCAAATCAGAGCGCCTGGTACTTTCGTGCCTGGCGTTGACGATGATGGAGCGTTTGTGGGACGAGTCGACCAGTTACGCCCGTGAGCGTGAGGTGGCAGGACGGCTGTTGTCAAAACACCAGGTCTGGCGCCACCGCCTGGCTGACTTCAGAACCACGATGGAGGCAGCACGCCAACTCACTTACTGGGCCTGTGATCAGATCGTTCGCAATGACGCTGGCGCCCACGAGGCTGTTTCGATGGCGAAGCTGTTCAGTTGTGAGCAGGTTCGCAAGCTCGCCCTAGAAGCTGTGCAGATCCACGGTGGCTACGGATACATTGAGGAGTACCCGGTGGCACGCATGTACCGTGAGGTTGGAGCGTTCACTATCGGCGCCGGCACCTCCGAGGTGATGCGGGAGATCATCGCCAAGGAGGAGAAGCTTTAATGACTGACCACAAGTCCATACGAGTTGAGCGAGACGGCTCCATCGCCACCCTGCTGCTGGACCGCCCTCAGAGGCTCAACACGATCACTCTCGACATGGGAGACGAGATTCAAGCTGCGCTTGCGGAGCTTGCCACTGATTCAGAGATACGTGTGCTGGTGGTAACCGGCTCGGGTGAAGCCTTCTCGGCCGGCGGAGACTTCGATGAGATGAAGCGTGTGCTGAAGAACCCAGAAGCCGGGCGCTCGGGGATGCTCGCTGTAAACGAGGCGGTACGTGCCCTACATGAATTCCCTATCCCTACAGTTGCAGCAATAAACGGCGATGCCTACGGCGGTGGTGCGTGCCTCGCACTTGCCTGCGACCTTCGCATAATCAGCGAGGATGCGCGACTGGGCTTTGTTTTCCACCGGGTTGGCCTCTGTGGCGCCGATGCCGGAGCGAGCTGGCTGCTGCCACGAATAATCGGCTATCGGCGTTCGCTGGAGTTGTTGCTGATTGGCCGCGTCGTCGAGGCAAACGAGGCACAGAAACTGGGGCTGGTGACAAAGGTTGTCGATGCCGAGGGACTAGAAGCGGCAGTAAATGAAATTACCGGCAAGTTGGCGGCCGGCCCTCCACTCGCACTCAAAGCGACGAAACAGGCACTGCGCGAAGGGCTGCAACGGTCGTTCGCCGAGGATGCGCCTATCGAGGCCGAGGCCCAGCTTGCCTGTTTCTTGAGCGAGGATTTCCGCGAGGGCATCGCCGCCTACACGGAGAAACGCAAGCCCAACTTCACGGGTCGCTGATGCTGGACTTCCGCTTAAGCGACGAGCAACTTCGAGTGCAATCCAGCGCGGCCGAGTTCGCCAAGAAGGAGCTTGAGCCGCTGGCCACTGAGTTGGACCGGCCGGATGCCTCGTATCCAACGGAGCTGATACCGCGCATCGGCGAGTTCGGTTACCTCGGTGCCCGCTTTGCAAGCAAGTGGGGCGGTACAGAAGCAGGCGTCGTCAGCCAGGCACTGATCTTCGAGGAGATGGCCGCCGCCTCCGGTGGCCTTACGCTAGGCGCATACGTCCACACTGCTCTGGCCCTTACCGGTATTGCAAGGCTCGGCAACGATGAACAGAAAGAGCGCTACCTTGCACCCGGCATTGCCGGAAGCCTGATCGGCGCCTGGGGCATGACCGAGGCGGGTGCGGGCTCCGACATAGGAGCAATCTCCACTCGCGCTCACCGGGATGGAGAAAACTGGAGAATCGAGGGCGCAAAGTTATTCACCACCAACGGCAGCTTCGCCGACTTTGTTGTCGTCACAGCACAAACAGGCGATGAGCAGCAACGAGGCGTGAGCCTCTTCATCGTCGACTGTGATACCGATGGCGTCGAGGTGGCACAGCGACTGCAGACGGTCGGCATGCACCCCGCCGAGTCTGTGGAGCTGCATTTTGACTCGGTCTCCGTACCGGCAGAGAACCTGTTGGGACCGGAAGGCGAAGGCATCAGGGCGGCACTATCCGCGCTCGCTGAAGGTCGAATTTACGCCGCTGCCTTCGCGCTTGGGCTGGGACGTGCAGCGCTTGAAGCTGCGCTACGCCATGCCACCGAGAGAGAGCAGTTCGGGCAGCCGATCGGCCGCTTCCAGGGAGTTTCATTCCCGCTGGCCGACTGCGCTACCTCCATCGATGCAGCCAGACTGCTCACATACAGGGCCGCCTGGTTGGCCGAAACCGATCAGCCATTCAAGACCGAGGGGTCGATGGCAAAACTCTTTGCTTCAGAAACAGCGAGCCGTACCGCAGCGCGCGCGGTCCAAACTCTCGGGGGCTACGGCCTGGTACTCGATTCCCCGGTACAGAGGATCTGGCGAGACGCCAAACTGCTGGAGATTGGCGAGGGCACTAGTGAGATACACCGAGGCATAGTGGCACGAGGATTGGGGTTGCCATAGTGCTGAGCGCGCGTCTTATTGAGCCCGGAAAGCCTTTGTCAATAGAGGAGATTGCCGACCCGCAACCGGCAACGGGCGAGGTGCTGATCCGAGTAGAGGCTTGCGGTGTATGTGCCTCCGACCTACACTTTTGGCACGGACACGTACCGGCACCCAAGCTACCGGTAACCCTGGGACACGAAGTCGCGGGAACTATCGAGGCAGTCGGCGATGGCGTCAGCGATGAGTGGTCCGTGGGTACAGGGGTCGCGGTTCACCCAGCAGCACCATGTGGCGAGTGTGAACTTTGTCGGGCGGGGCGCGAGTCTATCTGCAGGCATATGGAAGGATTGGGCATGCAGCGCGACGGTGGTTACGCGGAGCTGGTGACTGCGCCCGTGCGGTCTTTGGTGAGGGTTCCTGAAAACGTGCCTTTACCGCAAGCCGCGGTGGCCACGGACGCAGTGGCCACAGCCTTTCATGCTCTTGTATGTCGGGGTGGATTGCTGGCAGGCGAGTCGGTGGCGGTCTTTGGTTGTGGCGGCCTGGGCACGCACGCACTACTACTGGCCCGCTTGATGGGCGCCGGCCAGATTATTGCGGTCGACACCCAGCCCGCAGTATTGGAGCGAGCCCCTGAGTTTGGTGCAAGCCACACCGTTGATGCAACTGATGGCAACTCCGGTCGCGAAGTTCGTTCCCTGGGCGGGGCAGACCTGTCCCTAGAGTTCGTCGGCAGTCCCGAGACTGTGAGCCAGGCGATGCAGTCCTTAAAGCGGGGAGGACGCTGTGTTGCGGTTGGAGTGGGTATGAAGCCGCTACAACTGGCACCGTCAGCGATCTTGACCTCGGGCGAATACGAGCTGCGCGGCTGTTACGGATCTGAGCTGCGTGACCTCGAGCGAGTGCTTGAGCTTGCTGGCCTGGGCGTCCTCGACCTCTCGCGCTCAATAAGCGCTACCTATCCGCTGAGTAAAGCAAACGAGGCACTGGCCGCCCTTGAGAACAAGGCCGACGATCCGATCCGGCTGGTGCTGGATCCGAGCAAGAGCTCTTAAGAATCCCTATCGCTTCGACTCAGCACGTCCTGCGCTCTGTGAAGTGTGAATTTCTCGGAGGCTCGATGCGCAAAGACCGGTGCAAATCTGGACATCGCCATCCAGCGTGGGGCCGCAACAGTGCGTGCCCTTCGTTCGATGCCGCGGACTATCGCCAGTGCCGCCCGTTCTGCCGGGATCACCTTTGTGACCGGAGAGTCCACCCTCTCCTTGAGTGCCTTGCCCTGCTCATGAGAGTAAACGTCCTTTTGTAATTCGGTGTCGATGAATCCAAAGAAGGCGACACCGATATCGACTCCGTCGTGTGCGACCTCCATCCTCAGTGAGTTTGAAAAGGCAACTACACCGGCTTTGGCGGCAGCGTAGTGTGAAAGAAACGGCGGATTTACGACCGCGGCCATCGAGGCTATCGAGAGTATGTAGCCACGGCGCTCTATCACGTATGGCAGCGTCGAACGAACGGTGCGCCAGACTCCAAGCAGATTTACATCGATCGTCTTTTCAAACTGTTCTGGATCTATGGCTGCAACCGATCCGAGCGGTGCAATTCCGGCGTTTGCCACAGTTACGTCGATACGTCCAAAGCGTTCTGCGGCTGCGTCGGCTGCGCCCTGAAGCTGTTTGGCGTCACATACGTCTGCCTCATACCACGCAGCCATATCACCTAACTCATTGGACAGCCTTTCGAGCTTGTCTGGCTCAAGACCTACGAGGGCGAGCTTTGCCCCTCTCTCTGCCAGCAACCTTGCGGTCTTCTCACCTATACCCCGTGCTGGACCAGTGATGAAAACGGTCTTATCACGGATGTCATATCTCTTAGACATCTTTTCCTAAAACCACCGTTCCTAAACTTATTGAGCTTCGTCTTAATGTCTTCATTACTTGCCCAAGGAAGCCAGGCCTCCAGCGGCCCCCATCAGCCTCTTCACCCGCAATATCAGCAGGGGGTGGTGCAACGCACCCTTCACCCTCACCTCACGTTTCACAAGACCTCGAATAGCGTGACCGCCTTCACCGAGCTTTCCCAACGTTAATAGTGGTGCCTTGATCACCACCATGGCGTCAAGATCCGCATCGCCTGAAAGCTTTACGCGGTCGGGTTTGAAGTGGATCGTGATACCTAGGCCGTGATCAGTCGCCAGAAGTGTAAGCGATCCCCTGATCTTCGATGCCAGCTGTGGATTCTCGTTGATGCCCGATTCGATCAAGCTCCTGATAATCAAAACCATTCCTGCACTTCCACCGCGTTCGATCTCGATGGCGGGGCCCGCGTTGCCTGGCTGTTTATCTTGCACGGGTTCCATTTTCTATTTCGACGACGGTGACATCTCCACTCACTGTCCTCACCTCGACTGCATCAGCCGCCTTAACCTAAAAAGCAACAACGGGTGCTGTAGCGCACCTTTGATCTTGATCTCTCGCCGCGCTAACCCGCGGAGAACGTCGCCCGTCTGATTTAGGGCACCGAGCATGAGTAACGGAGCCTCGATCACGATCGAGGCGCTGGGATCCACTACGCCGGATATCTTCACCCGCCCACGCTCAAACTCGATCGTCTCTCCAGTGTTCAGGCCCTCAACCTTCATCGTCAAAGACCCTCGCATTTTGGAGACTATCTGTGGATTTTTCTGTATCGATTGCTCCATCAGGAAGGCCGATAGTCTCGCCAATCCGGGGCTTTTGCCCGGGTCTACCTCGACCACAGGAGCTGGTCCACTGGATTTCTTTTCTACTCCCATCGCCACCACGGCTCCAAATCGAGATCGTCGGCTATCACCTGTAACGCGTTGTACCCGGGCGCGAAAGTGACAAATCCGTGAGGATGTTGAGTCGATCCACACATGTACAGTCGCTCGACCGGCGTGCGGTATTCGGCCAACTCCGGCATCGGCCGCTTGTCCAGCAGGTTGTCGATCGCGATCTCGCCCATCATCCAGTCCCCACGAACCATATTGATCAGCTTGCGACAGATATCTTTGGGGGTAACCGTCGCGCGGGCCAGTACCGCTCCTTC
>SDBV01004079.1_pt1 | contig 21191 bp, 21 predicted proteins | sample 2277081 | NCBI WGS metagenome assembly SDBV01 (sample SAMN10402039, study PRJNA504765) | marine sediment metagenome | isolation source: marine sediment core GS10_PC15, 223 cmbsf | place: Arctic Ocean: Southern Knipovich Ridge | collected 2010 | reverse complement strand
CTTTATTGTCTTACCAACTGTATTCGTAGCAAGTCCTTTTTCCCCATTAGGTTTAACTGAATCATGGGTGAGATATTTCACGAACTTCTGATAAAAGGAATAGTTAATACTATCGAAATTGATTCTGGCTCTAGCATATTTCTGAAACCCTTTCAGATGCTTTTTAAGAGCATGGTAATCATTTAGGGTATGCTTTCCTACCCTTGGTCTCACCGCTTCAATGAACTCATCAAAATAATCGAAGAATTCCTTCTTGTCTGGTTCAGAACTATCTCTTTTATGACCGTAGAATTCAGCTAATACGTATTCAGGGGAAGGATCTATTCCATCATCCTTAGCAGCATCAACTATTGCTTCTATTTCTCTCTTGACTTTCTTTATATGGGTGCAAATTGAATCATATTTCGGATGGCTTCTTCTCAATTTATTATTGCTGGAATCCCAATATTTCAGTTCGATCCGCCTGTCAGTATTGATCAGTATCCTTTTATCCCGGCTATAATTATACTGGACGTAAATGGGTGCCTTATTATCCCTTTTAGATAAATTGTTTTTCTTTACTAATAGTTTTATTGAAGACATTATCAGAAGATTATTTATACTAACTTGTTTCGGACGATAAAGATTTGTCTCGCAATATGTCTCGCAAAGTAGGGTAATATATGTATTCTCCCAATTTACAATAAATCCTGATAACATCCAAAAAACCAATATTATATGACTTTAAGATAAAGTGAGGTAAAGATGGGTAAACCATGATTGCGGTCCCGTCCCGACCGCAATCAAAACAAAACCCGAGGAGAATTCTTCGGGTTTTTTTGATTGCGAGGTAGCTTCCGGCAGGGGCTGTGAGGCTAGCTTTCAGCCGGGCAATTCCCTCCAGACCGCCTAAAATTCAACAGAACCTCTTGATTAACAATAGACATCGTGGTGTAGCCTTGATTTGTATGCAATTACATATAATACGGATAATGACTATTAATAATATATGCTAATACATATAAAATGCGTAAATTGCATTAAACTATATTTAGATCCATATAATGAAATTGCTATCTGAATTTGTTAAAGAGCGCAGGATGGAGGTCAATCTGACCCAAGAAGAGTTTGCAGGTAAAACAGGAGTCGCATTGACTGTCATCAGGAAGATAGAACAGGGAAAGACGAACCTGAACATGGCGAAAGTTAACATAGTTTTATCCATGTTCGGTCATGAACTGGCACCAGTAAAAATGAAACAGAATGAATCACAAGATTACAAAGGTATATGAGATCGGCTGAAATCTATTACAAAGAGCTTTTTGCTGGTGTACTCACCGAAAAGGACGATGGAGACTATCTGTTCCAATATGATTCTGATTACATTGAAAAATATCCTGGCCAGTTCATCTCTTTTTCTTTTCCTGTAGAACCAGGGACTTACAGATCAAATAGACTTTTCCCCTTTTTCGATGGATTGATCCCTGAAGGGTGGTTATTGGATATTGCTTCCAGAAACTGGAAGATTAGTACAAATGACAGGATGGGGCTCTTGCTTGCCTGCTGCAGAGATTGTATTGGAGCAGTAAGTGTAGTGCCGAAATCAGCAATGTAATGAACAAGCAGTGTCTTTATTGTTATGGTGCTCTTGAGGAAGAAAGGGATTACCATGTTTCATGTAGCAGATCCTTTTTTGGGACTGGTGATGCACCTCTAATGGGTTATACTCTTGATCAAATGGCCGATCTGGCAAAGCACGTAGTTGAACGGAGTGTGTCTGTACCAGGCTTTCAGCCTAAGCTTTCCATGTCCCTCGTCAAAAATGTGGAAGACAAGGGGAGATTCAGGCTTACCGTTATCGGGACTCTTGGCGGGAATTATATTTTTAACCCCCCCACCAAAGAGTATCCGGAGCTCCCTCAGAATGAGCATGTAACCATGCGAATGGCTGAGATGCTCGGGGTTAAAACTGTGCCATCAAGTCTTATCCGGTTAAGATCAGGGGAATTGTCATATATTACCCGGAGGGTGGACAGAACTAAGGATGGCGACAAGATCCACATGATTGACATGTTTCAGGTTCTTGAGGCTTTTGATAAATACAAGGGCTCTTATGAGAAAATCGGAAAAGCGATTGGATTACATTCAAGCAATAGCATGCTGGATAAGCTTTTGTTCTTTGAGCTGGTTGTGTTTTGCTATCTAACTGGAAACAGTGATATGCATTTAAAGAATTTCTCCATGATCGAAACGAACTCAGGTTGGATTCTTGCACCCGGATATGATTTGTTGAATGTTTCGATTGTGCTTCCAACAGATAAGGATGAAGTGGCTCTTTCTTTATCTGGTAAAAAGTCAAAACTGACTAAGAAGGAGTTCGATAGTTTTGGATTTGGTTTGGGTTTGAATGAGAAGCAGGTTCAGGGAGTGTACAGGCGTTTCGGGGAGAAAAGATCCGATGCTGCATATCTGATAAGACAATCATACCTTTCGGATGGCATGAAAAAAAACTATCTGGACGTCTTTGATTCGCGGTGTAAGGAGCTTGGATTTACGATTTAGGCAAATGGCATACATTCACGGAAGCTCAGAACGTGAGTTAATTAGATTGTAAGAGCGGTCCTTTTCCTTGAGTAATTATTGCATTCTATTTAAAATAATTCTGAAGAAAACGAATGAAGTTCAAGTGCATAATGTTAAGAATATCTTCATCCGAATAACCTCTCATGTTCAGGATTTCCGGCAGTTTCTGAAGGTCTGCGATGGTGTCCAGGTCGTGCGGACACTGTTCCGTGCCATAACCGCCGTCCAGGTCACTTCCAATCCCGGCATGGAGCGAATTTCCAGCCAACTGACAGATATGATCGATGTTATCAACCATTATTTCGAGTGTCACGTTTCGGGATGTTGGATCCGATTTTCCCCGTATCCAGTCAGGAACCATCATCCATGCATCCAATGCAACGCCGATGATTGCTTTTCGGTTGATTAATTCCAGAATCATCTCATCGCTAAACTGCCGGTTGTGATCCACAAACTTGCGACAGTTGTTATGACTTGCCCATATGTGGCCTTTAAAACACTCCAGCGCATGCCAGAACGCATCATCATTCAGGTGGGTGACATCCAGGATCATATGAAGCTGCTCCATGGTTTTGAGTAATTCTACACCTTTTTCGTTGAGTCGACCTGTGGAATCGGTACCGTTGGCATAAACGCCCGGACCATAGTGGGCAGGACCCACAGCCCTGAGTCCGTATTCATAAGCTTGTTCAAGATGTTTCATCGAGATGATGGAATCGGCTCCTTCGAGGCTCAACATATAGCATACGGGTGTTTTCTCATGGGGGTTTTCCCACAGTGTCAAACTCTCTTCAAGGGAATCTCCATCGGTGATTTGTTTCATCTCTCCAGCTTCTTCCATCTTCCGGTACCATTGCAATTGTCCCTGGGTTTGTCCCCACGCCTGTTCTTGTGAGTACCAGCCGGGGATAGGGCTGCCGGGTTTTACCACCCTCGCAATTTGAGTGGCCACTACCAATCCGACCCTGCCTGCCCGCATTGCAGGAAACGATACTGTATTACCTCCTCTGCCGGGTTTATCAGTCATCCCTTTTTCGCTTTTGCGAATCTGCTCTACAGTCCATCGTTGGTCACGGTTCCATTCCATGGCATTCATGGATATGTCCAGATGGGAATCAAAACAGAGTATTTTTGTATCTCTTACAGTACCCACTTATTTGATTTTTAAAATGAACAGGTTCTTTTTCTTGCAACAACCTCCCAGGTGTCGACTACCTGCTGATTTTGCACCACATACACCTTTTCTTGAAGTGCAATGGTTGGACATACATGGGTTGGAAGGGCATACACCAGATCCCCAACCGATAAATCCGGTGATCCTTTGGTAGATACAACAAGGTGTTCTTCGCTATGATTTATTACACTGTTTATTTCCAGGTCTAAAAAATGCAGCCGCGGATGAGCCATTTCGGCAGCAACAGACTTGTATCCCAAATCGAAACAAACATTTTGCGTTGGCTTGCTGATCACTCTTCCTGCAACAACTGCGGCAGGCAAAAAATCCAGATCAGGGATGGTCTTTGCGTACCCTGCATCCCAGAATACAGTTGTTCCAGGGCATAAAGTCCTGGATTCGTACAGGGCATGAATCGGGAAAGTGGGTGTTCCGCCACAGGCAATCTCCTCTATCATCACCCCTTTTTCCTCCAACTCACGAACCAGCCTGGTTACTCCTTCAAAATCGCTATTACAATGTACTTTGCGTTCTGTAAAATCAAGTTCATGAATATGCCCGTCATAAATATGCAATCCCTGAAACCTGAGACATTTATTATTCAGGATGAAATCAATCAGATCGATGGCTTCTTCCGGCTCAATACCCGTACGATGCATTCCATTGTCAAGATCAACAAATACATTCATATTCATCCCATTCACATGGGCTTGATCGCACAATTGACAACAGGCCGTTAAAGAGTCAACTGTAACAGCTATTTTCGTATCCGGGAAACGCTCCGTGATATCTAAAAACTGCTTTATACCGGGACCAAAGACTGGATATGCCAATAAAATATCAACACCTCCATTCCCGGCCACCATTTCGACTTCACTGAGCGTGGCACACTTAAATTTTCTGATGCCATGTTGAACCTGTAGTCTGACGACCTCTGGAATCTTATGGGTTTTAACATGTGGGCGCAGCCGGTGAGTGCCACCGGCAATAGTGATCATCCGGCGAATGTTTTCCTCAATGCGATCAGGATACACCAGTACAGCCGGTGTAAGAATCGATGTTTCATTGGTAGGTTTATACCACATGTCAGGTGCCTCGTTTAATCCTGGTTGTGCAATTCGAAAATAGCCTCAACCTCCACCGCAATATTTCCGGGAAGTGACATTCCCACTGCACTTCGTGCTCCTTTGCCATTTTTTTCTCCAAAAATATCGACCATTAACTGGCTAAATCCATTGATGACCTGCGGATGTTGCTCAAACTCGGGATGGCAATTGACCATTCCAAGGGTTTTAATCAGGCGTTTAATCTTGCCTAAATCCCCCAGTTGGGCCTTGATGGTGGAAAGCATGGTTAGCCCCACCTGACGGGCAGCCAGCTGTCCCTCTTCAAGGGTTAGATCTCTTCCCACTTTTCCTTTGATGAGTTGTTCATCACTTTGAACAGGACCTTGCCCCGATACATACAGATGGTTTCCGGTAATGAGTACAGGATGATAGATGCCTCCCGACGGCGGAGCAGGGGGTAGCTCTAAACCCAACGCTTTGATTTTTTCTTCTACAGCATTCATCGTACAATCAATTTATTTTCAGATAAAAATATTCAGTAACAGAACACCCAATAATCCTACTACTGCAATTATTGTCTCCATCAAGGTCCAGGTGAACAATGTCTCTTTTATGGTGAGGTTGAAGTACTCTTTGAACAGCCAGAAACCCGAGTCATTCACATGAGAAAGTATTAAACTTCCGGAACCGATGGCCAACACCATCAACTCCGGAGAGACCGAGGGGTCGGAAACCAGGGGTAGTACAATTCCTGCAGCAGTCATAGCGGCCACTGTTGCAGATCCTACCGATACACGAATAGCCGCAGCAATGAGCCAGGCCAGAAGAAGAGGTGATGCACTGGACTGGCGCAGCAATTCACCCAGGTATTCACTGATACCACTGGCCACTAAAATCTCCTTCAGACTTCCGGCTCCAGCAATAATTAAGTAAAATCATGGCAATGCTTGAGATGGCATGCGACAGATCGTTCATCACACCAGAGATTTTTTTACCATTCCGTAAGGCAAGCACAAAAAGGGCAAACAAAAGCGAAAGCAACATGGCCAGAACAGGATTGCCCATTCCTTTTATAAAAGGATAGATGGGCGATGTATCATTAACAAAATGACTGCCAATTCCTGAAAGTCCGATAAGCAGAACCGGCATCAAAGCAGCTAAAATGCTGATAAAGGTGGATGGAAGTTCGTGCTCATCAAGCGGAGCACTTCCGGTAAAATCTTCCAGGGGAGTGGCCTTTATCTTTTTAAAACGGGGAGAAAGAAGCGGGCCGGCCACAATGATTGTAGGGATGGCAATCAATATTCCGAGCAACATGGTTTTTCCCATATCAGCCCCAAACATGTCGGCAATTGCGGTGGGTGCGGGGTGAGGCGGAAGTAAACCATGTGTCACCGACAGAGAAGCCACCATGGGCAGTCCCACAAATAAAAGGGGCAGACGGGTTGATGCAGCAAGGGTAAAAACGATGGGGATCAGGATCACAAAGCCCACGGAGTAGAACATGGGGATGCCCACAATAAAACCGGTAAGCATCAATGCCCAATGGACCTTTTTTGTACCAAAAGTTGAAACCATGGTCTGGGTAATTCGCTGGGCCGCTCCACTATCTGCGATGATTCGTCCCAGCATCGCACCGAAGCCAAGAATTAAAACCAGCAGGCTTAACGTATCTCCGATCCCCTTCTTTAAAGCATCGATGGTTTCGTCAATGGATAACCCCATGCTCAGACCTACGAACAGGCATACAATTGTAAATGCAATGAATGCATTAAACTTCGCAACTGTGATTAACAGCAGAAGCAGGATTACACCACTAACAACAATAAGTAAAGGCATCATTAACTTGGTAAGTACAGTGACAGTATGATGTTTTTAAAGGTAGTCAAATGAAAAACAATATGAAGGGGAGTAATTCTTACATAGCACCACGACAAACAAATTTGGATTAGACAATTTTATTATTGGAGAATGTACTATATCATGATGACCTTTCGATAGTTGATTGGTCTAATAGACCTTACTTCATAGATATCACTGTGAATGGGAATATTTTGGCTCCAGTCCACTTCTAAGCGTTCCATATGCTCTTTATGCAGCTTTTGGGAATGAGGGCCCGCAAGGTGAACTTGGCGAACAAGGACAACCTAAACAAATAGCAGCAAGTGTTATGGGATGCTCGCTTTCACTGGAAACTCCAATATGGTTGATAAACTCTGACACAATGTGGATATTTTATTTCAACCCTGTGATGAGAAGGTCATACCTTAGAGATGAATTATATTGTGAAACCCAAAGGCTATAAATACGTAGAAAACCAAAAAACCTCATCATGAAAAATATAATTTTATTCTGCAAAATGCTGATTTTGTTTCTTGCAGTATCGGCTGTTGCAATTGGCCAGTATACAGGCTCCAATGCAAACATTGCAACCTCAAAACTGGTAGTAGCTTCTGACTCAGTCGCGGGTTTCGAACCCGGAAAAGCTGTAGATGGCTCACTTTTAGGTTATTGTGCTATACCTGGAATTGCTCCGGCCTGGGTTCAAATCGATCTGGGGGCGTACCATTATATCGACGGATATGGAATGATCCTTCCTAATGCCGGTGAGCTTCCCAAAGAGTATTTCTTCCAGGTAAGCGCTGACGCATCGACATGGACCGACCTGGGTACTGAAACCATTACAACCGATGACACCTACGGTTATGATGTTGTCTCACCGGATCCAATCAGGTATGTGAGGATATATATGACAGACAAGGATACCTGGGCTTCGTTTACCGAGATCTATGTGTATGGATATGAAATGGCACCTCCTATCCCGCCCATCGCTGATCCTGCCACCAACATCACTACATCGGATTTTAGAGCTAACTGGAATGAAAGTGCCGGCGCAGACGGATATGTGATTTCTGTGGCCACAGATGCTGGTTTTACAAATTATGTACCTGGATACGATAACCTGTGGGTCGGTCTAAGTCAATCATGGAATATTACCAACCTGAATCCGGGAACTACTTATTACTATAAGGTGCGTGCTTATAACCTTGCAGGAAGCAGTGGTTTTGGAAACGTAATATCCCTTACAACAGAGAAAGCGCCTCAGACCATCACATTCGATGCCTTGGTGGCCTCCACTTATGGGGACAGCGATTTTGATTTGACAGCTTCAGCCAGTTCTGGGCTCCCTATCAGTTATACCATTTCAGATGAGACTGTTGCAACAATCAGCGGCAACACGGTAACCATTGCAGGAACCGGAATAACCAGTATCACTGCAATACAGGAAGGAAATGACCAGTACCTTGCTGCCATCCCGGTAGATCAGAACCTGGTTGTAAATCGAAAGGACCTCTCTGTAATCAATGCATTTGCAGAGAACAAAGTATATGATGGCACAACCGATGCAGTGATTTCCGGGGCTACTTTGGACGGACTGGTGGGTGAAGATGATGTAAGTTTATCAAATGCTGAAGTTGGGGTCTTTGCCCAATCGGTAGTGGGTAGCGGTATTGGGGTGAGTACTACCATGACACTCATAGGAACTGATACTGCCAACTATTCCTTCATCCAGCCATCTGATTTTACGGCCGATATTGCCGCAAAAGACCTTATGGTTACTGCTGATGACAAGAGCCGTGAAGAATGTGATTTTAATCCGGAATTTACAATCACGTATTCAGGATTTGTGGAATCAGAAGATATCAGTGTACTGGACCAAGAACCTGTAGCAACCTGTGCTGCTGATGCAAACAGTGCTGATGGCACATATGATATCACAGTTTCAGGGGGCAGTGCCGCAAACTATGTTATGACATATATATCCGGCACCTTAACGGTTACACCTGATGCGACTCCCCCGTCTCTGGATGTACAGAATATCACCTTACAACTGGATGAAGACAATAGTGCCGTGATCACAGCGGCAGATCTGGTAACCAGTGCATCTGATAATTGCAGCCTAGCAGATACCACTTTGAGTCAATCCATCTTTTCTGAGAGCGATATTGGAGATGTGAATGTGGACGTCACAGTAAGCGATGTTTCAGGCAATACAACCACACAGACAGCAGTCGTCACTGTACAGGGATCCACTGGTCTTGAAGAAGTTGATGGATTGCAGGCAAGGGTATATCCCAATCCGACTTATGGCTCTGTGCACTTGGATTTGAACAGGTTTGCCGATGAACTGAAAGTAATGGATATCACGGGAAAGACCCTAATCAGAAAATCAAATCCTGAAAAACAGGAGACCATTGATTTGTCAGGGTACCACAGTGGCATCTATGTCATTTATCTGAAATTCGGGAATGATGTGTTGTATTATAAGTTGGTGAAGAAATAATCATCACGGTTGGTTTATCATTCTAATAACAAGGAAATTAATACTCAGGTTCGTATTTCATTTCTAGCGGTTCCCAATAAATTTGCCTGAATTTTATACGTTTTACCCGGTTCAAAATCAAGTAAAAGGGTACCCCTGCGAAGAGTCAATCAGGATTTTTTTCGTCATTAGAATTATTTCAGAAGTGTTGTCTATGTTCTGATTTTGTTCCTGTGAGTTGAATGATTGGCAAGAAAAAACAGACCCACCTAATAATAGGAGAAGGAGATGTTTCATGAAGAGTTTATTTGATATCCCTGATTTTCATTGACAGCACCTCGCCGCTTTCGGCATCAAGCTTGAAGATCTTATACCTGACTGATTTTCCCACCAAGAGGGAGCTCGCAACAGAGTTGGAGACTCCCTCGTAGCTCAATGTGATGAACCAGTGGGCTTTATCATTGGTTAATTCAACTTCCTCAAGCTGAATTCTCTCTACTTCGGGGAAGAAGGAATTCAGGTATTCCTTTGCCTTTTCAGTAGCTTCTTTTACGTCTATCATGGCAGGTGTTAGTAGTTTTCCTCTCTCATCTGCATGTAAGATTGCGGATGCAGGCAGGCAGGGCACTTTTCCAGGGCTTTCTCTGATTCATATACATATCCGCAGTTGATGCATTTCCACCATACTTTTCCATCCTTCATAAAGACTTTGTCCTCAGAAATATTCTGAAGTAATTTCAAATAGCGGCGTTCATGTTCTGCCTCCACCCTGGCTATCATTTTAAAAGCTGCGGCAATCTGGGGAAATCCTTCTTCCTTAGCAATTTCAGCAAAAGCAGGGTAGAGGTCGGTCCACTCCTCGTTTTCACCCTCAGCAGCAGCTTTAAGATTTTCGGCTGTTGTGCCTATGATTCCTGCGGGGTATGCGGCAGTAATCTCAACGACCCCACCTTCAAGAAACCTGAAGAATCTTTTAGCATGGGATTGCTCCTGGAGGGCGGTTTCTGTGAAGATGGCAGCGATTTGCTCAAATCCCTCTTTTTTCGCCTGTTTTGCAAAGAACTCATAGCGATTTTTAGCCTGTGACTCTCCCGCGAATGCTTTTAATAAATTCTGTTCTGTCTTTGTTCCTTTCAGTGAGTTTTCCATAATAGTATTGTTTTATAGTTTAATAAATTCGTCTTTCTCCTCGCCACATACCGGGCATATCCAGTTATCGGGAAGGTCCTCAAACCTGGTTCCTTCTTTTTCCTCATCATAAATGTAACCGCAAACTGGACACTCATATTTAGCGAATTCCTGTTCTGTTGCTTTCTTCTCCAGTTTTGACTTATCGATATAGGTGGGGGCGTTTTTAGGTGCAACACCTTTCCTGACTGTTCTGTAATGGTGATAAGTAAGTGGATCCTTGCCGTCGTCAAGAACATCAGCACTTACAAGTTCCCCGATGAACATAAGGTGGGTGCCAACGTCATAGGTCTCAACCACTTTGCATTCCAGGAATGCAATGGCATCATTCAATACTATGGGGACCCCTGTTTCTCCGTATTTGATATCCATACCCTCCAGCTTGTTGAACTCTTTCCCGCTTTTGAAACCAAAGGTTCCGATGGTTCCTGATGCTGCTTCACTTTGCAGTACAGATACAGAGAATAAGCCTGAAGATTGGATAATACCTGCCGTATGGTTTTCCTTATTACAACATGCTGCAAACCGGGGAGGCTGGGAAGTGACCTGAAATACGGTGTTGGAAATAAATCCATTCCCGTATTCCTTTGATCCTGAACTCACGATATAGAGTCCGTAGGAAATCTTAAACAGTGCTTCAAAGTTTATCATTGTTGGAGATTGTGTTGGTTGATATAAAGTTAAAACATTGGACTGTTTGTCCCAAGAATGGAGACTGCTATTCAACTAATTCCGATAATTTATAGTGAGTCTAAAAAGTTAGTTGTCTGCTTCTATGACAAGAGGAATACTTTCAGTTGCCAGGGGAGCCCAGTTGAAGTTGCTGTATACCTGAAAGGACCTGAATCCTGCCTCTTTAATGAGAGATTCGATCTCGGATTTGCGCAACGGGTAAAGCTGTATATTGTTTTTATAGACCTTGTTGCTGGCTTTCACAGTCAGGATCGTCTCAAAATCAATCAGGTGCAAATCCTCCAGGTAATGATAGTTTCTGACAAATCTGATACCGTTGTTCTCAAGGGTAGGAAGGGTACTTATGTTCAGATCCAGGATCCTGTCGTAATTTATGATCTGTATCAACAGTTTGCCATTCTTTGTTAGCACCCTTTTGCACTGATAGATAAAACCGGAAATGCTCTCGAGGGTGTTGAGGTGGACGAGGGTATTTCCGAAACAGACGATGGAGTTAAAGGCATCTGCTCCAAATTCTTGCTCAATATCCATCATGTCCAGTGGGATGAATTCTACATTCTCCTTTTCACCCGATTCGTTTCTGGCCTGATCAAGCATGGCCTCATCCAGATCAATGCCCACCACCTTCTTGAACGATTTTGAAAGATCAAGGGACAGATCACCCGTTCCACATCCAATATCCAGAAGGGAAAGTTGCCCTGTATTCGCCAGGGTATTTACTACAAATTTGACCTGTGCCGGATTCAGGGGAAAGATCTTCCTGTAATAATCGGATATGGATTGATAAAAACTCACACCGGTTCTAACTCATAGTAGAAAGCATCCCGCAATACCTGGAGACTCTTTGGAATGGCTTCCATTGGGTCGGCATTGCCTTCAAATTCAAGGGAGATGTAGCCTTTGTAGTTGTGCTTTCGCATGATCTCACCGATGCGCGGGTAATCCAGATCCAGGGTGTACCATTTTCCTCCTCCATAGTAGGTTTTGGCCTGCACGAAATAGGTGTCCGGTGCCAATTTTTCAAGCTCATCGTAGGGATCCTCAAGGAAGTTTCCGGTGTCCAGGGTGATGCTGAGCCAGGGTGAGTTGATCTCATCCACGATGCGTCTGACACCCTCGGCTGTCCGTCCCAGTCCCCAGTGGTTCTCCAATCCCAGTACAACCCCGCACTTTTCGGCCTTTGGCAGACACCGGGCTATGGAGTCGATGACCCATTTAAATCCATCTTCATCGGTATAACCTTCAATGGCAGGTTCAATGCCCCTGTTCTCCATCAAATGGTCGAAAGACTCACTGGTGCCCCAGCGGCCTGTATTCAACCGCATGGTCGGAATACCTAGCTTGTACGCCAGTTCAATCTGGTGGATGGTCTTTTCAATGTTTTCATCCCTGTAGGCCTTATCCGGGCTGAGGTACCCCTGGTGGGTTGAAAAACCCATCAGATCCAGACCGCTGTGAAAGGCTCTTTTCTTCAAACTTTGAAGGTAACTGTTTTCTTCAGAGGTCATCTGCACAAGAAGCAGTTCTATTCCATCAAATCCCATGGCCGCAGCATGGTCGATACAGGATTCAATGGGTGTGTTTTCCGGAGGACCGTTAAACTGCCAGAAAGAGTAGGTGGATACACCAATGGGATTGTGCCTGATATTTTTTGGGGATGCAGGTGCCGTGGCTGTCTTTTCTTTTGAATTGCATCCCAATAGGGCAGTTCCTGCCGCTGTAACAGCACCTACCTGCAAAAATTTACGTCTGTGTATCATAGCTGGTAGTCGTCATGAGTTATTGAAGATAGGTTAAGGAAATTCTATCTTTAAAAATACAAATAACAATGGTTATTGCAATCCCTGGAGAGAAGAAATGCGATTTACTGATATTCAATAAAATTGAATTTAATTCCCAGGCGGCCTTCCATGATCTCCCCCAATTCCAGGAGTTCCGGATCATCAAATTCAAAGTAAAAATTCACAACCACCTCCTTTTTCATTTCCTGCAATGGCTTGAACATCCTCATGATATCAAAAACACTCTGTACTGAAGCCGTATCAACGTATTCCAGTTTCAGGTCAACTGTCGTTAAATCTTCAGGACTCTGAGTGTATTGCTCAACCCATTCCACAATTGGCTTGAAGAATTTTCGTGGATCGGATAGTATGGAATTTCCCGAAAGCTTAAAATAGCCCGGGGAGCATTCTACTTCTAAGGATTTTTTGGTGGGTTCGATAGTGATGTTTTCCATAATACAAATATAATATTACTCCTTTTCCAATTTAATATTAAATACCGACATAATTTCATGTGCTTTGTTCAGATTCAACTCGGTGAGCAGGTCCTTCTCATTCTGGAGATTCATGTTCTTCAGTTTCGTTAATACATCCCGCCAGCCGGACGGATCCTCGTCACACATGATCGTTATGAACCTGGCAAGGTTTGGAAGGGTGTTTTCAGTGATCAGTTCCTTTAACTTATCTATCACTCCCAGTTCATGCATGATGACCAGCTTCAGATTGATTCCCTCGATTTTGGAGGGCATATCCCTGTCATCGTCAATGGGGATCTCCAGTTCAACCTGGCTCCGCAGGTACTCCATCAACTTCACATTGTAAGTGAGGTCAACCATATTATTATAGATGCTATATTCCCTAAAAAAGGAGGAGGCGCCGGTATTCTTGTTAAAATATTTATAGATATCTTCCAGTTTGAAATAATTGACAAAAAGGTACTTCCAGTTTTCCGATCCTTTGTCATCCAGTAAACCGCGGTGGTTTTCAATATACATGGAAGCCGTTGAATAACAGGTGGCCAGGAATTTACTCTTGAGATCGACGTTTTCTTCGTTGTCGTACAGAAACCGCTCTATTTTACTGATCTCATTCACCGCCTTTCCTCTTGAAGAACCCTCCACGAGGAAGTCAAACTCCCTGATCATTTTATTGATCTTCTCAATATTCGGCAAATATATTTTTGCATTTGTAAGAGGATCATCACGTTCGATGATGATATTCTGCTTTAAACATAACTCCTCCAATTCAGCCCTGGATAATCTATTCGTTTCTTCTCTCATGAATCACTCCGTAACACATTACAATATGTAGTTACCGAAATTAGGATTTTTTCTTTAAAGAAACATGATGCAAAGCAGGTTTTTCCGGATGATTTGAAAAAAACAGCTTAAGAGATGTTCCCTGAGCAAATGGATTAATACGGGATGTACTGAAACTCAACACCAAGGCGCTGCTCAATCATTTCGCCCAATTCCTTCATTTCCGGATCTTCATCTTCAATATACCAGTTTATCATCAATACCAGGCCCTTCTTTCTAACGCTGTTTATCTGGCGAAGGATCTGATAAAGGGATTGGGTGGAAGCAGTATCTATGTATTCAAGCCTGATGTTGATGACCGTTTCGTCACCCGGGTTCTTAAGGTATTTATTTACCCAGGTATTGATCGGATCAAAGAAGATCTTGGGGTCAGTTAAGATGGAACGACCAGTGAAGTTCAAAATACCATATGAGATATCAACAGCCATGGACTTGTCTGTTGGTTTAATTATCAGGTCATCCATAAATGCAGGTTTCATTTCGTGCGAGTTACTTGTAAGCTAAGTTAGCAAAGTTTGTTTATGAACCCGGTTAAAAAGTTATCAAATATTGACGAAAGGAATTATTCTGCTGACCAATTGGCCCAAGGATGTGAGATATGAACAAGCCCTGAAAATCCCTGTTTTTCGAGCGTTTTCCGATCTTATCCTAAGAATATACTCGTTTGGATTTTCTTTTTCAGGCTTTGTCAAAATGTGGAAAACGTTAACATCTTTTTCGCGTATTAAATGGTAGAATTTTCCCAACTTAGATTTATTAAATCGTGAATCAGCACTTTTGAATGACACACATTTATAACAAGATTAAAGATTACAGGCTGAACAATAAAGGCAGGGCCAAAGGAATTATTGACCTGGTAGAGTTGATCCTGACCAGCATAAACTTCCCCGTAGCCATCTGGCTGACCAAGCGGTTTTTCATTCCCGAGATGGAGGTGAAGACGGTTGAAGCCATAGTTTTCTTTGCGTTCATACTCATGTCCTGGTTTGTCCTTTCAAGGATTACAGCCATGGCAAAGATACCAAGAACACAGCGGTATCTGACACTGGCATTTCAGTTTGTGCGAAGTACGTTTATCATATTTGTTGGGTTGCTGGTGGTGAAAGTTCTTTTCAGGCTCACATCACTTCCGGTTCTTCTGATCGTGGTATATGTGACCACGTTGTTCTCTATAACTCTGGCATTCAGGCTTCTGGCCTTTAAAGCATTGAAGACTTATCGGTCATACGGGCAGAGTTCACACCATGTGCTGATTATTGCTGATGCCTTTTCTGATGGTGTTATTGAAAACCTGTTGATCCAGAAAGAATGGGGGTTTAAAGTTGTTTCCATCCTGACAGACTCTAAATTAATCAAGGCCAAATATGGATCACAAATAACGATCATCTCCAGTCAGGAGAAACTGAAGAAAGCGATCGATAACTCTGTGATTGATGAAGTGATGTACTGCAAGAGGGATGTGGATATTGAAGTGATCAAGGAGGTTGTTGGTATTTGCAATGAGGTTGGAGTTATCTTCAGGTTGCAATCTTCCGTCTCTCCGCTGGATCCTACAGAGTTTCAGTTGAAGACTTTGAATAAGACAAAAGATCTCTCCATTATTGATGTTCCGTCCAACAGCCTGTCCCTGATATTAAAAACCATGGGGGATATCTATTTTTCCATCCTGGCGGTTATCCTTTTATCCCCGGTATACCTTGTTATCGCCATTGTCATTAAAGTTGGATCCAAAGGCCCGGTGTTGTTTAACCAGGAGCGGATTGGCTTGCGTGGAAGGAAATTTAAATTGTTCAAATTCAGGACCATGGTAATCGATGCCGAAGAGCAGTTAAAAAAGCTTCAAGCAAGAAATGAAGCAGATGGCCCCGTATTTAAGATTAAAGATGATCCCAGGATTACACGGGTTGGCAGATTTCTTAGAAAGACCGGTCTTGATGAATTACCCCAGTTTTTAAACGTGATAAGAGGAGAAATGTCACTTGTGGGACCGCGACCTCCGTTGGAGGATGAGGTGAAACAATACGAGCGCTGGCAGCTGAGAAGGCTTTCCGTAAAGCCAGGAATTACCTGTACATGGCAAATTATTCCAGACAGGCATGATGTTTCTTTTGAACAATGGATGGAACTGGACCTTAATTACATCGATAACTGGAACCTTCGTAAAGATTTCGAACTGTTTTTCAAGACTGTGAAAACCTTCTTTATGGCAGGAGGGCATTAACGGGAATACACCATTACTGAACTTAATAATCTCAAAGCATCTTCTCTTTTGCTAGTTTTCAATGTTAAAATATTGCTTATAGTTCATATCTTTACGATTCACTCTAAAGGATGTTAAATGTCTGGATTCAGGAAAATAGGTAGCGTTGTACTGATCACTGCCACACTGGCATCATGTGTTTCGAACAAAAAGATTGTATATGTTCAGGATAGCAGTGAGATGCTCTTGCAGCAAAATAATAACATGTATTTTATCGATGAACCGATGGATAATTCCATCAGGCAGGGAGATGAATTGTTTATCGAGGTTACCAGTGCCGACGAAACCCAGACCAACTTTAACCAGGGCAGGCAGCAGATGGTGCAAGACCCCTCAGTTATAAGCTATACCGTTGATGATGAGGGGTATATAAAACTCCCCTATGTTAACAGGATTAAACTATCCGGAATGACACTGGTTGAGGCATCCAACCACATTGAGGAAGAACTGGCGCATTACTTGCTTTATCCATCTGTATTTATCCGGTTTGTAAACAATAAGGTGACCATTCTTGGGGAAGTGAACAGGCCAGGCGTATACGTATTTAATTACAAAAGCGTCAATATTCTTCAGGCCATCGGGTATGCAAATGATGTTGCCACCTTTGGTAACAGGGAGAAAGTACTTGTTATCCGGGAGGAGGGCGAATACAGGTCCAAACATGAGATAGACCTTACAAGCGATGCACTCCTGACCTCAGAGTATTATATGGTTAAATCCAATGATATTATCTATATTGAACCCTTAAAAAGTAAAAAATGGGGAATGGATACCTTTCCCTATGAATTGCTTTTATCCATGGCATCTCTTACTATAGTCGTATTAACGTTTATGGTCACGTATTTAAATTAGGAGTGCAAATCAATATGAATAATTCGAATGATACGACATTAGATTATATAACAGAATTTGTCAGGGATATTGTTAAGTACTGGTATGTAGTGGCTATCTCGATGGCTTTAACACTTGGAATAGCACTTTTTTACATCAAGTTTGCAGCGAAGACTTACAAAGTCACCGCTTCTGTGGTATTAAAAATTGAGCGTTCCAATGCATTCGGGGCAAGTTCCGATAAAATGATGAGGGTCTATGAGTTGATTGAACAGGATAAGAATCTTCAGAATGAGATATATTTTCTGCAATCTTCCCCGTTGATTAAGACGGTTGTGGAGGCGATGGACCTTCAGGTTTCCTACTATCTCCAGGAAGACAAAATACCTAAGGAGATGGAATTTAGCATGAAATCTCTGTATGAAGAGGCTCCATTTATTGTGATTCCCGACAAGGACCATCTTCAGCCGGTTGATTTCTACATCTATATTAAGATATTGAATGAGGAGAGCTGCCTGGTATCAGCCAAGAGCAGTGATGTAATAATTGTGGATTTCAAGGATGAGAGCGTGGCTTATCCATCAACCCCGTTTCAAATTGGGGGGACATATAAATTCGGAGAAAAGATCAGCAATACATTCACCTCGTTTCGCGTGTTGTTAAATTCGAACTATAATTCGGATGCTTACCAGGGAAAAGACCTGTTCTTTAAGTTTAACACCAATAATTCACTGACTGCTATTTATAAAAAATCCCTGAGCGTGGAAGCTTCTTCCATTGATGCAACCATGGTAGAGATGTCTCTGAATGCTGACAATGTACAAAAGGGTATTGATTTTCTGAATGGGTTGATCAATAAGTATATAGAGAACAATCTGGAAAAAAAGAATTACCTGGCCATTAAGACCATCGAACACCTGGATTTTCAGCTTTCAGATATATCAGAATCCCTGGGAAGTTCCGAGCAGGAATTACAGGATATCCGACGTACTTCCAGTGTGATGAACATTGATGAGAAAGCAGGAAATCTATACAACCAGATCCAGAATTCGCAAACTCAAAAGAATGAAATTGAACGAAGACGCAATTATTTAATTCAAATGGAGGAGTATTTCTCCTCAAACAGGGACTCCTCAGGCTTTCTGGCTCCCTCTTCCATGGGTTTGGATGATCCATTGCTCAGCGGCCTAATTCAGGAACTTACCACCTTAAATGCAGAGCGGCAACAGATCATAAATAACAATCAACTCAGGAGTCCCAGGTTAAGAACCCTGGATATTACCATCAGCAACCTGAAGGAGGTAATCATTGAAAATTTGCACTACAGTATCACTACAGCAAACGCCGAGTTGAATGATATCAATGGCAAACTGAGAGCGCTTAACAGGGAAAATTCCAGTTTGCCTTATACGCAAAGAAGACTGCTTGGCATTGAGAGGAAATTCAACCTGAGTGAGAATGTGTACATGTCTTTGCTGGAACAACGCATCCAGGCCCAGATCATCAAAGCATCAACCCTGCCTGACTGCGATGTTGTTGAACCTCCCCAGTTTGCATCCGTCCACGCACCAAAAAAAATAATCATCCTGATCGGTGCCCTTTTCCTGGGCCTGTTTATACCTTCCTTGTTTGTTTTAAGCAAAAAATTCTTCACCAGTAAAATCCTGAATAAGGAAGAGTTACGAAAATACACCAGCCTGACACAGATCGGCAACATTCCCCAGAACAGCAGGAATACAATCAATGTAATTACAGACGAGCCCAATTCAATAACCGCTGAAGCATTTCATACCCTCAGAAGCAATATCATATACTATTTGATGGGGAAACAAAATCAAGTGATCCTGGTTACATCTACCATGGAGGGAGAGGGTAAATCCTATTCTGCGTTGAATATTGCCAGCAGTCTTGCTGTAACAAACAATCGAACTCTGCTGATTGAATTCGATTTAAGAAGACCCAGTGAGCTCTATTCAAAATTGGGTATCAGGGGACTGGTAGGGGTCAGCTCATACCTGATCAATAAGGCCGAACTCGACGAAATAACCATATCCTCAGAAGTGGAGAACCTGGATATTGTCCTAGCCGGACAGATTCCTCCAAATCCCATTGAGCTGATCTCCAGTAAAAAAACTGAGACCCTGTTCGAGGAACTGAGGAAAAAGTATGATTACATCGTAATTGATACACCTCCTTATGGGGTACTCACAGACTCTTTTGTTCTGATGAAGTTTGCAGATATCAAGATTTATGTATCCAGACTTGGTTATGTGAAGAAACGGATGCTTCTCTCGTGTATCGAGGATATCGAATCAAAGAACATAGAGAATGTCCAGATCCTGATTAATGGAGATACCATCAAACATGGATCCTATGGAAAATATTACACAAATCATAAGAAGGATAATATTTTTGTAAAAAACAGAAAAAAGGTTTTATCCAAAGGACCAAAAAAAAGTAAAGTAATATAGTGGAGTACGGTTAGTGTTTTCCAGATTTGAATTGTTTCTTGAATCTTCTCTTGTTAAACAGGAGGCTGTAGTATAAATTTCTCACAAGTTCACGTATAATATCCTTATTTTCAATATAATTGCCCAGGTATTGATTGTTATCTGGAAGGATCGAAATAATTCCTATCTCTTCGCAATTGTCTTTTAACGCATATTGATACAACGTATATGTTCTACGCGAATGAATACCTTCTGAAAGAATATTTACTGATATACCAGAAAAATCATTTGCTTCAATCCAATTATTAACAACAAGTGCACTTACAAATGTTCTGTTCTGTTTCGAATTTGGTGAAGGCAGAATTATTATTACTTCTTCAGGAATCCCCCTGACCTTAAGCTTTTCAGCACAGATTGAGGCAAGTGAATGAAAGTTGGTTGGATACGGGTGTTGTTTAGTGTAATCTCTTTTTTTATAGTAAAATGAATACTTGGAGCGGGCAGGATATTCGCTATCGTTGATAAGAATAGATTTGATATATAAATTCCGGTCCTCTTTTAAATAATATTCATCGTTATCAAAGGTAATACCAATACTATTAATTTGAATTATAGAATCAAACGTAAATGTATGATCCTTCCAATCCGCTGTTGAGGAGTGTTGTGATAAGACATTTTCATTTAATATTACCGTGAATACTGGAAAAACATCTGTAACCGGAGTTCCTTTTAAGCATATTTTTAATGTATCTCCGGGATTCAAGTAAATATTAGACTTTTTAAAATGATATTCCAGTAATCCCTCTTCGGACATTAAAAAATAGGAATCAATATGATTTCCTGTTGTAAGAACTTTTAAATAATTGCCTTCTTTATATTCGCTTGCAGCTATATCGAGAACCGATTCTTCCACCCATCCCTCAACCAATAAAAAATCAGCCTTTACAGGCTGATACATAGTTAAATAATTTATAATTTTTTCTTTAAATGATACATAGAAAGTTATTGCAACTACGATGATGGTTATGGGTGTTGCAATTAATGTGATTATAATTCTCCGGTTCCTGTTGTTCATAAATAGCTTTTTGCAATATTTGATATTTATTCAAAATTAAGCTTAATTGGTGACGTTAATAGAATAATAATCAACAGGAATAATATTACAATTTTAATGAAGAAAGTCGCAATTCTAATCCCAGTATTTAACAATCTTGATTTCACAAAAAAATGCATTAAAACACTGGATAAATTAATTTCTGATATCAGCTTTAATAATTGTGATTTTTTGATTGTTGTTGTTGATGACGGCTCCACAGATGGTACTGAACAATGGCTGACAGATCATCATCCGGAAGTAACCGTATTAAAAGGAGATGGTAATTTATGGTGGAGTGGAGGTGTGAATCTAGGCGCAAGTTATGCTTTGACGGAAACTGATGCTGACTTTTTACTTCTCTGGAATAATGATATCATTCCAGCATCAGATTACTTCATTGAATTAGATAAGCTGGTTGATAATTTACCTGATAATATAATTGCCGG
>SDBV01004078.1_pt1 | contig 21192 bp, 35 predicted proteins | sample 2277081 | NCBI WGS metagenome assembly SDBV01 (sample SAMN10402039, study PRJNA504765) | marine sediment metagenome | isolation source: marine sediment core GS10_PC15, 223 cmbsf | place: Arctic Ocean: Southern Knipovich Ridge | collected 2010 | reverse complement strand
CAATAGTTTTAGAACAACTAAAACAAATCTTAAAAGAAAAACCAGATTTGAAAACTTTTAAAGTTAATAAAACTGGAGAAGGAAAGTTTGGAACTAAATATCAAGTTATTGCATTAGATTAATCATACTTGCTTATGCAAGAGGTATTTTAGAGAATACCACAACATGGGCAGGGGTTTTGAACACCTCTTTTCCCCTGCCTATTTTAAAATTAAGAAAATGGAAAACAAACAGAATAACATGAGAGTGAGGGCTATGTATAATTAGTATTATATAAGTAAATAATCTTGATTATATAAGTTCTCACCTCTTTTATAAGATATCTATAGATATCTTATTTATGGTAGATGAATATGGTAAACAACAAAAACACGAGCGAGAAAGGGAGATTAGGCGCAATAGCAAAGCATAAGAAACATCCTCAAGAAGGAGAGAATAATCCTAATTGGAAGAATGGAATTAGCAAGAACAATTATCATTATAAGAAAATCCAGAAAGAAAGATACCCAGAAAGAATTAAGGCTAGAGAAATAGTAAATAGAGCAATAAAATCTGGAAAATTAATTCCTCAAAACCTTTGTGATAATTGTGGAGAATATAATTTAAAGAAAGATATTGAAGCACATCATGAAGATTATAGTCAACCTTTAGAAGTTATATGGCTTTGTAAAGATTGTCATAGACAGAGGCATGGATAATATCCTGCCATCTGCCGTTGGGATAGGTTATGATTTCTACCAAGACTTCATTTAGATAGCCTATCCCATTTAACACGGAATAGACGGGGATTTATGATTAAGATGAAAACACAAGAATGTCCAAAATGTAAAGAAAACCTAATAGTAATATTGGTAGATATGGATAGGGCAACTTATAGTTACAAATGCGAGAAGTGTAATAAAAATTATACGATGGAGAAAATTGAGAATGGAAAAAGAATTTAATAGTTATCCAGAATTAGAAAGGCTTTATGGAGAAAATTGTTTTGAAAACGATAAAAGAAGATTAAAGTTTTATGATAGTATTATTGAAAGATATAATAGAATGTGTAAAAAATGGAAAAAGAATTTAAATTAAAATATATCCCAAGAAAACCAAGAAAGGTTAAATGTTTATATTGTGAGAAAGAATATTTAACAAAAGCAAGGATAGGATGTTGTAGTGAAAAATGTAAAGAACTAAGAAAAGCACAATTAGAAAAGAGAAAAAAAGAAAAATATGGTAAAAGATATTATGCTAATTCTTCTAAGAAATATGCTCAAAAAAACAAGAAGAAAATAAATGCAAAGGCATCAGCAAATTATCATATTAAAATTCCCAAAGGACAGATTTGTCGGTTTGAGGAATGTAAAGAATTAGCAACAGAAAAACACCATGAAGATTATGATAAACCCTTAGAAGTTATTTTTTATTGCAGAAAACACCATAAATTTATTCATAGGAAAAACTAACATGACACTAGATAATATAATATTTTGTCAAGATTGTGAGGTCTTTATAGAACTAGATAATCAGAACCCTCGATGGAGAGATCAATATGAATCAGCTAGAAGAAATAGATTTTTATTAAATCATAAGGAACATAATTTGAAATATGGAAAAGATTATCAGGAGATTATAGAAGATGGGAAATAAAGAGATAAATGAATTAATGGGGGCATTAGATTTAATAATGTATATATTATCTGCTGAAGTTGGAGTTATAATAGGATTATTAATTACAGTAAGTTTAACATGAAACCACAAAGAATAATTAAAGACTTAGGATTGGCAAGAAGACTTGCGAAGGTCGAGAGAGATATTGAAATAGAAGAAGATCATTTCAGAAGGTCTAATATTTGTTTAAATCAAATTGAAAAGTTCTATAGGAAATGGGAGGGTAAGATGTATTATCGGGATGCTTGGAGAAGATGAATATAAATATTTTTAATAATAAAAAACTTCAAATAAATTTACCAACATTCATAGATTCAAGAGCATTAATCTGTGCAAATTCTGGTGGAGGGAAATCTTATGCCGTTAGAAAAATACTTGAAGAATCAAGTAATAAGGTTATGTCAATTATTTTAGATGTTGAAGGAGAATTCAGAACATTGAGAGAAAAGTTTGATTTCTTATTAATTGGAAGTGAAGGAGATGTAGAATTAAATATGAAATCTGCAAAGTTGCTCCCACAAAAAATAATGGAATTAGATGTTTCAACTATAATTGATATTTCAGATTTAAAAAGAAACGAGAGAATAAGATATGTTAAAGAATTCTTAGAATCATTAATGGAACTCCCTAGAAAAGAAGGATATTGGAAACCCTGTTTAATTATCTTAGATGAAGCACACTTACTTGCAGGACAACAAGAAAAACAAGATTCTTGTTCTGCTGTTATTGATTTAATGACTAGAGGAAGAAAAAGAGGATACTGTGGAATCTTATGCACACAAAGAATATCAAAGCTCCATAAAGATGCTGTAGCAGAAGCAAATAATATAATGATTGGAAGAACTGGTTTAGATATTGATATGAAAAGAGCAGCAGAGATTTTAGGATTTACAAATAAACTAGATATGTTAAGTTTAAGAGATCTAGAGGCTGGAGAATTTTATGTTTTTGGAACTGCTATTTCACGCCATGTTACAAAAGCTAAAGTTGGAGAAGTTCAAACAACTCATCCTCAAGTTGGAATGGATTTAAGAAGAGAAATAATAAAACCAACAGAAAAGATAATTAGTATATTATCTAAAATAAAAGAATTGCCCCAAGAAGCAGAAAAAGAATTAAGAGAATTGAATGATTATAAAAAAGAAGTTATGGAATTGAAAAGAAAAATAAGAATTTCATATAATTCAAAAACAAAACCAGAGATTGATGAAAAATCTATTGAAAGAGCAAGGCAACAAGGATTTAAGGAAGCTCAAAATGATATGATGAAAGAAATAAATTTTTTGAGAAAAGAAAATAATTCTCTTATTGGTTTGATGGGTCAGATAGGAAAATTACTAAAAGTTAAACCTATTCCAAGACCTGAATATAGTTTTCAACCAAAAACAGTAATCCAAAAACCTGAAAGTATTGTTAACACTAATAAGCAAGATACACAGATCAGTAACAAATCTGTAACTAATCCGTTACCAATTAGTAACGGTGAATATGATCTTAACCTCTGTGAAAGAAAACTTTATAGCTTATTATTTCAATATTCAGATAGAACATTTACAAAACCTCAACTAGGAGTTTTTACAGGTTATTCCCATAAGTCAGGAGGGTTTAGTAATTCTTTATCCCATCTAAGACAATTAGGATTAATTGAAGGTTCTGGAAGTAATTTGAAAGCTAAAGAATTAAATGCAGATTTGGCAGAAGAGTTTGATTTTTCTAAAGAAGCCATAATATCTAAGTTAAGTAAATGTGAAAAAGAAATCTATGAAGTCTTATTGCAAAATCCTTATGAAACTTATGGTAAAGAAGAATTAGCAGAAGCTACACCAACAAATTATTCTTTTAGTTCTGGTGGTTTTAGCAATGCATTATCAAGATTAAATACTTTAGGATTAATGCAAAGAAGTGAAGGCATGATTAAATTAAATCCAGAGCTATTGGAGATTGAGGGTTAGAAGATGATATTTAAATATTGGTCAAATTTAATAGATTATTTATTTATAGTTGCAATATCTATAGCTATCTTCCATATCTTTAGTGATATTGATAAATGGTTTCATTTGTTTTTTTTATTATTATTTGGGGTTTATTATTTACTTGAAGATATAAAAAGCAGAAAAAATGAACTCTAAAAATATGTACTATCGTAGAAAGGCAGAAGGAAAATGAAAGTAGCAATATATTGTAGAGTAAGTAGAACAGATCAAAACCTAGAGAATCAAACAATGATTTTAGAAAAATATTGTAAGAGAATGGAATATGATTATGAATTATTTGTTGAAAAGATTTCTACTAGAAAAACTAGACCAGTTCAATGGGATTTATATAATAGATTATTAAGAAAAGAATTTGATGGTTTAATCATTTATAAATTTGATAGGTGGGCTAGAAGTACAAAAGAACTTATTGAACATATGGAAGCTTTAATAGAAAAAGGAGTTTTAGTTTATTCTTATTCAGAAAATATTGATCTTAATTCTTCTATGGGTAGAGCTATGCTTACAATCATTTCTGCCTTTGCTCAACTTGAAAGAGATATAATCAGAGAGAGAACCTTAGCAGGATTAGCTAGAGCCAAAGCTCAAGGAAAGAAATTAGGTAGACCTAGATTAAAAAGAAACTATACGCCAATTGGATTTGTTAAAGTTGGAAGGAAGAAATGTTTAAATTGTAAAAGACTTGATAATATAAATGATAAAGGTTTTTGTAGTGGATGTTTTAAAGGGGGGGGTTTATCCCAAAAATCAAATCTAAATTAAACGGACGTTTTAATATGGCAAAGAAAGTATTTGGTAGAACATTTGAACAAATAAAAAGAGTTGGAGAAATAGGAGAATCTTTAGTTAGATTAGAATTAGCCAGAAGAAATATTTATTTAAATAGAATGAGTTTATTTTGTGGATTTGATTATTATAGTAGCAATGGTTTTAGAATAGAAGTAAAAACTGCAAGGATAGGGAAATCTTCTACCACAAGTAAATATAAAAAAAAGTATTATCAACAATCATGGCATTTTTTAATAAATAAAAAATTAAGAGATTATAAATATGATTTTTTAATATTAGTTTGTTTAAATAAAGAAGAAGAACCTGAAAGATATTATATAATTCCAACTAATGAATTAAATTTAAAGGGAAGTATTTCTGTTTATAAATCCACAAAATATGTTGGAAAGAATAAATTTGAGAAGTATAAAGACAATTGGGGTTTGTTAGTAAATGGAAAGTAAATATCAAATAATAATAATCATTCTCTTAATCTCGGCAATAGTTTTTATAGTCTACGATCAAGGAATTGAATATCTTGAAGAAGAAAAACAAATTTCTTATGATCGTGGAAGAGTGATTGGACAGTTAGAATGGAATCAACAAGTTATGTCTATTGTTAATAATCAAGGAGTTCTGCCTTATTGGGTTTATAGTAATAATACAGATCAATATATTATCCAAACAATTCCTCTAGTAAATTTATGTGAGAATTTTAGATGAACCCATACATAACAGGAATGCTCTGGTTTATAATAGGAATGATGTTTGGAAGAGCATTTCAAATATGGGGAATCTTTGATATGTTACAAAATGAAATCCGAAAAAGAAAAACCAAAAGAAGAGATTTGGATAATGCACAAGGGGAAAAAAGTAGCATCGATGACAAGAAACCAAGAGATAAGCCTTCAGATAGCAGCGTGGACTTTGACAGCCTTTTTGACGATGTTACTGACATCTCTAATATGGGAACTATACCAGTTCATTAGATTATTCTTTTAACAATTCAGAAAAATTAATATCTCCTGAAAAAGATTTCTGTGTACAACTACAAGATAGATTTTTTAAATTCTCATAGTGAGAGATAGGATCTCCTAAACACTCATAAGCATTTTTATCAAATTGAAATATCATATATACAATAACTAGAATTAGGATTGTAATTAAAAAAATTAAAATAATATCTATATGTTTTTGATTCATTTTTTAAATAAAAAGAAGGGAAATTATTTCCCTCCTTCTTTTTCTTTACCAAACATCTTTTCATAAATATCATCTTCTATCTTTCTTCTGAAAGATTTTCTTTCTTTTCTAATGATATTCCTTTTAAGAAGTTCTTTATCTAAGTCAATTCCTTTTTCTGCTGCTACTTGATTTAAAAATTGTTCTTCTAAAATTTCATACTTGCTTTCTCTATTATAAAGAACTGTTAAGTAATCTATTATTACTTTGAATAATCTATAGATTATTGCAGTCATTACTAATAAAAATATTAGAACACCAAATCCTGCTAATAATTCTCCTGCATTAAAAGGTTCAACATAATTTATTAAGGCCATTTTATCCTCCTTACATTCAATTCAAGTTTCATTTTTCAGAATGGATTTCACTCCAGATAAAAGCTAAAATTCCTATAATTACTGAAAAATAAAAATCTTCAGTTGGCCCTTCAGTTAGTATTGTGAATAAGGCTATAATAAAAAATCCTATTCCTGAAAATCCTAAAAGTTTTGTTGTTAATTCTTCAAACTTCATTTTTCAGAATCCTCGTCCTTTAAGATTCTACCAATGTTACTCAAAACTAGGCCAATCTTCTTCAGAATCTCGTTCTTCTCTTTCTGTATCTTGTTGGACTGAATCTTTAGGTTCAATATCTGGAGCCGATATTCCCCGTCGTCCCTCAAATAAGTTATCTGTTTCAATATCTCTTCTTGATTCAAGGTCTTCTCCTCCTGAATTTCCTCCTCCGTTTCCTCCTGGACTTTCTCTTCCTTCAACTCTTCCAACTCCTTCTCCAACTGTTCTGCTTTCTTCTTCTGTTTGGCTATTTGTAATTTGTTCATATTTTTCACCCCCTTCTAAATATTCTTTTGGAATGTTTTGTTTTATTTTCTTAATCTTTCTCATATAATAAAATGCTATTATTGGAAACCATATAATAAAAGATATGATTAGTAAAACAATTATTCCTGTAACCCACGCAAGTAAAGTTCCTGTTGGCATTTTATCGAACCCCCGAACCTGAACAGACATTATCTAATTGAGCTAGTACCCCTCCAATCTGTTCCATGACTACTCCAGCTTTCTCGACACCAGAGTTAGTTGTATTTGCTAGATCGATCCATTTATCAAATAATAAAAAAGTCATTATACCAATCATTGCTATCCAGGCCATGTTCATTATCATAATTCCATATTGGGCCCAGAAACTTGGTTTGTCATATCTCTCTTTTAAACCCTTTTGAATTTGGGTTCTAGCGAACCTTGCTTCCTTATCTAAGAATCTTGCACCAGCTAATTTAGCTTGTTCATCTAAATCTGATAATTCAAAATTAACCCATTCACCGTCGGAACGAATAGCCATCCAATAAACTCTAGCCCCCATTTGGATTGAAGGGTTTGGTAAATATTTTTTATGTTTAAGAGCATAGAAGATTGTATCTCCTGAAGTTGAGAACTTTATTTCTGCAGCTCTATCTTTTCTCGTCGGTACCCACTTGCCTCTAACCTTTTCAAAGATAAGTAATTTTTTATTGAACTTCATCCAACGAACTATAAAAAATATAAATATTCCAAAACCAATTAACACTACTAATAATAATAGGAACCATGCAACCATATTGACAAGACTAGAACCACTTATATTTGTCGACGGTAAAATCCCTCCAACAATAGTTTTGGTTGTTTCTATTGCGTCAGCCATTCGTCCTCCTTATCGTTTTCTTCTTCCTCTTCTTTAATGTCGTCGACAACTTCGTCCCATCTTTTATTCTTACATTTAGAACATCGGATTGGATTATCTATTCTAGGAATCCAAGTGTGGCCACATCTTTTACAGGTCAACTCTTTCATTTTACTTATAGGTAAATGATTGTTTATAAATGTTTTGGGGATAGATTTTATTTTTCCCATTGTAAATTAACTTGACGGCGTTTCTATGTAGTTTTTGGGTTTTTTTCAGGAGATTTGTTAAATTCTTCGATGGTCTTAGCATATTCAGAGTATTCTGGCTCTTTTAATTTATTTTTAGTTGTTTTCAGATAGTTACGATAGGTTTGTTCTTTTATTTTCATTTCTTTTGCTCCTTCTCTTGTTGTTAATCCTCTCGTATAACATCTATATGTTTTTGTTTCTTGTTGTGATAATTTTTTCTGTCCTAGCTTTTTTAGTTTAGCATCTCTATCAGCACGAAGCTTTAATATAATTTCATCAAAGATTTTTTCATTTGATTCTTCTTTTGATTTATCATAATCCTCTATAAGTTTTTTATTTGGTAATCTAAAAAAACATAAATCAATCGGCTCATCATCCTTGTTTAAAAATCTATGTTTGTATGGTTCTTTTTTATGTGGAGAAGTTTGTAACCAAAGAGGATGAGCTAACACAACTTTATTTTTAAAATCAACTCGCTCACAATTAACCCATGCTTGACACATCATTTGAAAGTGTGAATCTATGAATGATATGTGAGGAGCGTTTGCCACTATCACAGCTTGTTTGATTCTACAAATATCCACAAACTTATTGAACAATACATTTGAAGTTGTTAATGCTTGTCTCCTTGATAGATGAACACTTAACTCTTCAATTAAAATTCCTTCTCCTATTCTTTTAAAATTTTTAACAATTAGGATTGCTTCTTCCAAACTATTACATACATTCTTTGTTTCAAAAGATTCATCAAACCATTTCTTATACCACAACTCTAAGAATCTTAAACCTGCATAAGATTTTCCATCTCCAGTTCCTCCTGTGAATAAAAATATAATTCCCTTTTTTTTATTTATTCTTTCTTCTGCATATTTCAAAAGACATTCAGCTTCGGGTTTATTATCATATTTCATTATCCAATTTCAGATATAGTTTTAATCTTTGATATTTTTAATTCAACCAGAAGAAAATTTAATGCTAAGAAAAGTTTTCTCATCAATCTAACCTTTGCAATAACATAATCTTCTTGCTTTATTTTTTCATCATCATATTTTTTTAAGAGATCATTAACTTCTTTCATAATACTTTTATATTTTTCTTTTGCTGTTTTTGTGAAGTGAGGGTTAAGGACATCAGATAAAACTTCTATTGATTGGATATAAACTTTTCTTTGGTCTGGAACATAAACATCTTCAGTATGATTTCCATGCTCAATCTTTTTCCAGTATCCACCAGTAAACTCGTGAGTACAAATATCCATAATCTTTTCAACATAATCTAAGATAAGTTCCTTAAAGGTTTTCCTATCTTTCTTTGAATATTCCATTATAATTCTCTCCTTGATTTAGATTTAATATCATCCTTTCTCCATAGGAGATGATCAAGATTTTTAATTAAGTCTCCTCGTAGTTTAGATAATCGAGAGGCAATAATATAAAATTTAGATGTTAATTCAACACTTCTTTTATGAGTGATTGGGTGAGTGTGAGTAGAAAATATCTTTCCACCTTTAGAATCATCATATCTAAATGTTTTGATTATTTGTAAATGCTTAATCATCTCTTTCATTAATTCTTCTTTAACAACCGATTGTGTGTTCTTGAATAGAATACCAAAAGTATCTATCATAAAATCCATGTTCTTAATCATCAATGCATTTATATTTTGCAGTTGGTTTGAAGGATAATTAATAAATTCCATTATTGTTGTTGCTCCATTCTTCATTATATCTTCCATTAGCTCAAGAGATTGGACTCTCTCAAAAATAACATCAAGCCATTTATCAGTAACATCCTTTTGCGATTCATTATTTATTTCCATCTTTTAAGTTTTTGGATATAAGTGATGAAATTATATCATTGCTGTTTCAAGATCAATTGCGAAGGGATTCATTAAATTCAGAAATAGATCCCACATCTTTATTTTCCATATTTACTTATGAGTAATTATATTTTATAAACCTTTGGATTAAACCAAAATTATATAAACTTCTCTTGTGTTGAAAACATTGTAGACAATGTTTACATGCTTGGGTGGTATTAAAAAATGGAGATGTTCGAGAAAATTATTATAGTTACTACAGTTTGTTTATTAGTTCTTGTCTGGGGATTATATTTTTATTATGATACTGAAGAAGAGTTTGTTTCTTATGGAGATAATGTTAGAGTTTCTAAATCAATAGCAGAAGGTTATGAAGATTCTGATTATATTCCAAGATCCGTTTCAATAAATAAAAATTTAAAACAAGATGGTAACCGTTGAAGAACAAAGACAATTATTAGAAGAAGAGTTAGAAAGAAGAAGAGTAGCTGCTGGAGGATTAGTTGAAGTTGCTCCAGGACTTAGAGTATCTCCAGGATTAATCGATCCAGAAACAGGAGCAGTAAAAAGATTTGTAAGAGCAAAAAAACCTTCAGGTAAATTTTCTACTGAAGCTATTTCTGCCAGAGAAGCTGCAGCAAGAGAATCTTCAAGACAAGCACTATTAAAATTCCAAGCAGAAGAATCAAAAAGAAAAGCTGTTGAAAGAGCAAAGATAGATTCTAAGTTAGCATCAGAAAGACAAAGAATTAGACTAGAACGAGAAGCACGATTAAAATTAGCAAGAACTCAAGAAGATAGAAAAAAGGCTATTAATATAGCTTCTAGGGAATTAACTATTGCAAGTTTAGAAAGAGAAAGATCATTAGAAAAGAAAGGAGTTTCTAGATTCTTAACTGCTCAAGAAAGAGCAGAAAAAAGAAGAGGAGTTAGACCAGGAGTTACTATTACTAAAAAATCAGACATAGAAAAGAGAGAAGAAGCGAGAGAAGCATTAAAAAAAGAATTAGGAAGAGAACCTTCACCCCAAAGAAAAGAAGTTGTACAACAAAAAGTAGATATTGAAGAAGGAAGAAGGAAGATTAGTTTTGATGATATTGCTTTTAAAGAATCTTTTGTTGGAGATAAAATTCCTGAAGGAAAAATAAGTCCAGCAGGTTTTATAGATATTAAAGTTGAAAGAGGAGCTGTTAAACTTTCAGATATTATTTTAGAAAAAGTTCCTGAAGGAAGAATAAAAACATTTTTAGAGAGGCCTTCTCCAGTTCAATTAATTCCTTCTGAATTATTAAAGTTTGGTTTCTTTGCTCCTGCTTTCGCAACAACAGTTGAAACTCTTGGAGGAATTAGTTCTCAAGTTGCAAAGACAGCTTCTACAGAAACTAGATTTGTTGCAGATGTTAAACCCTTAGGAAAAGGAAAGTTTGATGTTGATGTCTTAGCAAAGACAACGATAGAAGATTTTGATAAAACTCTTATTACTATATCAAGACAAAGAGTTCAACAGACAGGAGGGAGAACAATTATAGGAACAGGGAAAGGATTAAGGATTGGTACAACTCCAGGAGCTAAACCACCTAAGACAGAGTTCTTTGAATTTGATATTGTTGGAGGAGCAAAAACAATTGGAAGAGCAAGAAAAATAAGACCTATTGCAGATCAACCAGTAAAAATTGAACAAGTTGTAAGAAGTGTAGGAAGTGGTGTTGAAGCAAGAGCCTTTGCTCAAGATACTTCAAGGATAGTTCAAAGGGCAGGTTTGAGAATGGGAGTTAGAGAATTTGATAAAGAATTACTTCCAGTTCTTAGAGTTCTTCCAGACAGAAGAGGAGTTAGGTTTGAAAGAATAGGAGTTACAAGACAAGATTTAACTGGAGCAATTCAAAGGATTCCTGAAACAGACTTCTTACTTTTTAAAGGACAAACAGCAAGACCAACAACTACAATTTCTCCTAGAGGAATCTCTCGAAGATTAGAAGATATTAATGTAAGAGGACTTATAAGAGAAAGTCAAGAGATTAAACCTTCTGTGATAGATATTAAAATTAGAGATCTTATTAAAAGAACAGAAGTAGGAGTTAGAGATTTAACTCCATTGCAAGAACTACAATCAATAATTAAACGAACAACTCCAAAAACTCAAACAATAGCACAAGAATCTCAACAAGCAATTCAACAATCCATTCAACAACAAACACCTAAACAATTAACTAAAGGGGTTGAAGAATCAGTAAGTCAACAAGTTGCAGGACAGATAGCTAATGTTAGAAGTGCATTACAACAACAGACTTCACAAAAGATAAGTCCTAAGTTATCAAATGTTGTGAGACAAAGTTCTTTATTAAAACAAAGAACTAGACAGATTCAACCAACCAAACAAAAACAAGCTCAACCATTATTAACTAGACAAAAAACAATGCAAGACATTTTACAACAAGAAATTTTAAGATCTTCTCAAGCTGTTAAACAAGACACTACTTTGAAAACAAAAACATTACAGAAACAGATCTTAAAAATTTCTCCAATATTTAAAACTCCAACAATTACAAGAGGAAGAATAACAAGGTTACCTTCTGGAAGACCTAGACCAAGAAGGGCTCTACCAGTATTCCCTTTATTATTTATTCCTAAATTTAAACCATTAGACATTCCAACAATTCCTAAGAAGAAGAAGAAAGGAAGAGAAGATGTTGGAATAAGTGAAACATTTTTACAAAGACAATTAGTATTAGATATCCCTCAAATAAGAAAAATAAAATTACCAACAATATAAAATGGCTAATCCAACAATTGAACAATATCAAACATATTCAAAGGAACTTGAGAGAGACTTAGAAGTAGAAAAGCATAAAACTGGAGAACTAACTAAAGGGATACATGGACAAATGAATTTATTTAATGAAGAGAACGAACAAAACTTAATCAAATGGCAGTTGGATTTGAGAGAAGATTTAGATAGACTTTATCATTTATTGAAGGGAGATATATTAAAAGAAGTTGATGGAGAGATTGATTATGTAGAACCAAAGGATCCAAACAATAAACCTTTCAATGAATTTGGTGTTCAACTATTAATGAATATTATGATGTTTTATCTTAATAGAAATACTATTCTTTCTAACTATGATCTTAAAACTATTGAATGGAAAGTTCTTGATTTTGGTATCACCCTTAGTGATTTAATTTTTAATAAATATCACGAGATGATGAATACAATGGATACAAAGAAATTCGTTGAAGAACTTATTGGAAAACCAGTAACAGAATTACCAAATGGAAAGTTTGTTACATCTATTAAAACTATAATAAAAGATGGAAAAGTTGAGATAGTGCAATTAGAATTAGGGGATTCTGTAAAAGAATTAGTTGAAGATGAATTACAATTACACATTGCTAATAAATTAAAATTATATCCAATGATAAATCAAGAGTTAGTTGACATGGTTCACTCTGCTTATCTTAGAGCTTATAATGGTGGGGAGAGAGAATCTCTAAGAACTGCAAGAACAGTTACACAAACAGAACCTTTAGGAAGAAATATTTATGGTGGAGGACAAGCTCCAATCCCTCAAGTTAATGTTAGAAGGAGATGGTATAATCCAACATCATGGTAATGAAAAAAAAGAAGAGGAAGAAATCTAATAAAGATTATTCTCTTGGAAAAACTTTAGGATTAAAATCAATTAAATCTAGGAGTAAGAAGAAAGGAATAGTATAATGGTAAATGGAAGAGATGATTTTCTTGAGATTGAACCTAAAGATAGGGGAACAGAACTAGCTGAAGAAATGATAAGAGGTTCTAAGAAAAGAAAAGAAAAAGAAGAGGAAGAAAAAGAATTAAAGTTTAAAGGAAAGGTTATTGAAATTAAACCTAGTGGAAGGATAGTTATAGAGAAACCAAAGAAACTTACTAAAAAAGAATTAAGGTCTCTTGAAAAAAAGATTAGAGGATTAGAGAAAGAGAAGAAGCTCTTGAAAAGAAAAAACCTCTTTAGTAAATTAGGAAGGAGAAAAGGTTTCAAGCCTCAAAAACCTAAAACTCTAAGAGGTTTAAGATTAAGAAGAGGAATTGAAACAAGAATATCTCCATTAGAAATAAGAGAAGCAAGATTCATTAAAGATACTACAGTACCATCGATTAGTCCTATGTTAAATGAATTTGATAAAGCAATACGAGATGTTAGGAACGCAGCACTTCCTACATTAAGGGATGGATTTAATCAAAGTGTTTTTGTTGAGAACTCTGCTCTAACAACTTTAAGACAAAGTGATAGGGAGATACAATTAATAAAAGATTTATTGGGGGGAAGGTTATGAAAGATTTTTTTTTTATAACTTTTGTTTTAGTTCTTCTTCCAATGATAAGTGGAGTAGAAACTATTGGGCCTTTCCAATTAAACACTAATGCACAACTATTACAAGTCTGTGATAATTGTACCTTTGTTAATCTTACTACTGTTCAACTTCCTAATTCTACAATTATAAATATTAATACAAATATGACTGTATTTGAAAGGACTTATAATTTTACATTTACAGATACAGCAGATGTTGGGGATTATATTTATACAACTTGTGGAGATCCTAATGGAGTGAACACTTGTGAAAGTGTTAATTTTAAGGTTACTGTAAGTGGTAGTGATTTACAAATTGCAGAAAGTATAATCTATATAGTATTTTTATCAGTATTAATATTTCTTTTTTGTTTCCTTCTATATTGTTCAATAGTAATTCCTTTTAGAAATCCAAGAGGAGAAGATGGAAAAATCATAAGTGTTAATGATATGAAATATCTAAAGGTTTCTGCAATGGTTTTCTCTTATCTAACTCTAATGGGAATCTTTGGTGTGATGAGACAGATAAGTTCAAACTATTTATTCTTGAGTGGAACAAGTAAAATCTTTGAGTGGATGTACTGGTTCATGTTATCTTTTATTCTACCAACAATAATTGTTACTATAATATTAGTGATAGTTATGTTCTTTGAGAATAGTAAAATAAAGAATGCTTTGTTAAGGGGAGTGCCAGTAAGATGAGTAAATCAATAAAGAGAGAATTTATAGAAACAACAAAGAAATTTAAAGAAGAGATAAATGAAATTCAAAGAATAAGAAGAATGAATATAGATAAATCTTTACCAAGAGAAATTGGTACTCATAGAATATTAGATAAGATTCCTGAATTTCCTGAATGGCCAGAGATTAGAAAGAGATTAATATTAGAACCTAGAAAGGAGGACATGGGTTTATAAAATGGATAAAAGGGGAGGGATATTTGATTTAGTTCTCTGGTTAGCAATAAGCTTCATAGCAATTCTTTTCTTTGTATTCTGGATATATGGTTTTAATATAATAACAGAAACCCTTGCTACAATCGATACACCAATATTAGGTAATGAAAACAATTCCGTAGCTAATGTATCGGCTGGTATCTTTGGTAAAGTAAATAGTGTTCAAACTGATTCACTTCATATAATTGCATTTGTTTTAATATTCTTTACAGGACTATCCATCCCCATAACAAACTTCCTACAGAAATCACACCCAGTATTCTTTGTAGTGTTTCTATTAATAATAATAGTTTCATTCATGACAGGAGTTTATATCAGTAATCAATATGAAGATTTACAAAGTAACCCTGTCTTTGGAGATACGATAGCTGGATTCAGAGGAGCTAATTTTATAATGCTTAACTTACCAATCTGGGTTACAATAATAGGAGTGCTTGGAGCTATCTTTCTTTTCTCTGGAATCATTAAAGATTCTGGATTGGGAGGTAGTTTATGACATTTATTCAATGTGAAAATCCATTTAAGGGGTACTACAAAGCTTTTTTTGTCTTTCTAATAGTAATGTTCACCTCACTTTTATTAGTAAATGCAGCAGAGTTTGATAACATTAAAACTTATGAAAAAGATATTGGAGATTTTGGAAAGATAACAATTAGAAATTCAATTCTAGGAATCCCTTTCTTCCAATTAGATAAAGTTATTGAGTTAGAGTTAAAAGTAAACTCTGATATCTGTGTTGGTTTTGATTGTCATGCAGAAAAAGAGATAATATTATATGAAGATGGGATTCTAATTAGTGACATCAGATTTCGGTACAGCGAAAAAGATGGAACACAATCTTATAATACTTTAAATTATCGATTGTCTATTAGAACAGATGAAGAAATAACTGTGGATGATTTTGCAAGGCAATGTGTTAAGGGAAAATTTATAGAAGGAACTAATCAAAGAATTTTTGATGAAGAGAATCAAACCTTTATAGATATTAATAATGAAGGATATTTTGAAAAAATTTGTAATGTTGTTAAAGTTGGAAGTCATCAAGAAATTGTATGGGATACATATAAGTTAGGAGAAGAAATTGAAGCTGGAACTTATTATGTTAGATTAGATGGAGAACTTCCAAGTCTATTTTCTGTTGTTGATTGGCAGATTAAAACTAATGGCTATTGGTTAGAAGAGTGGTTGGAATGGACTTCAGGTTTAAATACAAACCTAGAAGCATATTGGAATATGACTAATACAACTGCAACAACAATTACAGATTTAACTGGGCATGGATATGATATTGAATTAAATAATAGTGGAGGTATAAGTGAAGTTGAGGGTAGATTAAACAGAGCTCAATATGGAGATAATTGGACTTCTCTTAATTATGGAAATATAAGTAATCAAGGAATGGTGGATTTTAATAGAAATATTAGTTTTGCAGCATGGATTAATTTAACAATTGATATTTCAAGCCCCCCAATTATTTCTCTTGGTGGAACAAATGGAATGGATTTTGGTTTTAGTTTTGGAAATTTAACAGTATTAAAAAGAGGAGTTTCTGTTGATGTAGTAGATGATAGAATTATTAACGATAGTCAATGGCATCATGTTGCAGCAATTATAGAACTTGATGGAAATATTATTTTATATGTTGATGGAACAAATAATGTAAATGGAACTGCTGCAGATTATGATGGAACACAACACAGCACTATAGGAGAAAGCATAAGAGCAGCAGGAGGCACTTTTTTTAATGGTTATATTGATGAACTTGGTGTTTGGAATAGAAGTTTAACAAATGCAGAAGTTTTACAATTATATAATAATGGAGTTGGAATAGAATTTAATGTTAATGCAAGTATTACTTTAAATACTCCTGCTAATGATTCTAATCTTTTAACAGGAGATCAATTATTTAATGCAACTTTTGAAGTTCCTACAGAAGCAAATATAACTAATTCAACTTTATATATCTGGAATTCCACAAATCTTGTAAACTTTACAACTAACTTAACAGTTGAAACTGTTGATTTAAATAATAATACTTATATTTTTACTGTAAATTTACCATCTGATTTAGATAATTATACTTGGAATGTTTTTGGTTGTTCAAATGAATCATTACCAAATCCTTGTAATTGGGCAAGTGATAATAGAACTTTTGAAACATTAAATTTTGTAGAAAACTCACAAACCTTTAACAATCAAACTTTAGAAGGGAGTATAGAAACCTTCACTCTTAATATAACTTATGATAGTTCAAGATTTACAAATGCTAATGCTAATCTTTTTTATAATGATACTTCTCATACTTCTACAAGAACTGGAATTGGAGATGAGGCTATCTTTACAACTGATATAACTATCCCCCTTATTGGCCCAGAGGTAAATGTATCATTTAATTGGTTAGTTGAATTAGAAAGTATAACAGAAAGTTTTAGTGGAAACTCTACAAGTAATAATCAAACTATACAAAATGTAACTATTGATGATTGCACAATTCAAGGTGTAGAGATATTAAATTTTACATTAAGAGATGAAGTAACTCAAGATTTACTTGATGGTAATTTAACTAATTCAACTGTAGAAATAGATTTACAAATATATAGCGTTGGAGATAGAAGTAATACTGTATTAAATTTCTCACAGAATTATTCAGAGAATAATAACCCACGAGTTTGTATAAATGATTTGAATACAACTTATGAAATGGATGTTAGAGTTTTCTACGATGCTGATGATTATGTTCCAGAATTTTATAACATACAAAATTTTACTTTATCCAATTCAACAGCTCCTTCAAATATTAGTCTATTTGATTTATTAGATATTGATGCTACTCAATTCTTAATTACATTTAAAGATCAAAACTTTATCCCTGTTCAAGATGCCTTGATAGAAATTCAAAGACAATATATCGCTGAAGGAGTTTTCAAAGCCATAGAAATACCAATCACAGACGAAGAAGGATCTGCTACTGGTCATTTCCAATTAGCAGGAGCAGTTTATACAATTGTTGTTACAAAACAAGGAACAATATTAGCAACCTTTAATGATGTTTCTATATATTGTGACGATAGAGTAATTGAAGATTGTAGAATAAATCTTAATGCTTTATCAAGTGGAGTTCCATTTATAGATTGGACAGAGGTTGGAGGAATTACCTTCACGGAAAGTTTTGATAGAAACACAAGAACAATAACAACAATCTTTACTTCTACTGATGGTACTCCAAAAACTGTTCTATTAAATGCTACAAGGTTTGATAGATTTTTTAATGAGAGTGTTTGTAGTAATACTTTGACTACTGCTTCAGGAACTTTACAATGTATTATACCAGAAAGTTTTGAAAATATAACTGTCGTATCTGAATTGTCTGTTGCTGGAAATATTATTTCTACAAGTTCTTATACTATAAGTTTAACTGCTAATGAAGTTTTTGGAAGTAATGCTACGATATTACTTTTAATAATGATGTTAATTTTACCAATGATGTTAATTTCTTCTACGATAGGAGTTATTATTGGAATAATAATTGGATTAGTTCTAGGAGCTTTGTTTACTTTATATAATTTAGATTCAGTAATTGGGCCTGTATCTTCATTACTTTGGATAATAATCGCTGGAGGAATATTAATATGGAAAATAATATCGAGGAGAGAATAAGATGGTAGGATTTAGAGAATCTATAATATCAATAGTATTAGTTGGATTATTTATCTTCGCTTTCATATCCTTTGGAGGACAGATAGCTTTAGATAATAACGCAAATAATACAGTCCTTTCAAACCCTGCTGTTAATCAAAGCTTTATTGATATACAATCACAACTACAAGAAGTACAAATTGATACCGAAGATCAAAAGAAAGCATGGTTTGAAGATGTGCCTATAGTTGGCGACATAAATTTAATTTGGAAATCATTAACAGGAATAATAAGAGTGTTCTTTGATGTTATTGTTAATATGTATAATTTAATTATCAGTTTGATTTCAGAAACTATTGGAATTTCTTCCGTAGTATTAAATACAATCGCTGCTTTATTATCTATAAGTATGTTATTATTGTTATGGAGGTTAGTAAGGTCAGGATCTTAAAATGACATGGCAAACATTTCAACAATTTAATCAAACAGATCTAACAGGATTATTTGTATATCCTGCTTCTGTTTGGAGTGGGTTTATTCCATTAGTTCTTTTCGCATTATATATTATAGTCTTAATGGCAACTTTCTTTGCAGGAAAAAGATTAACAGGAAGAGAAGATTTCTTTGCTAGTGTTGCTGTGGCAGGATTCTTCACAGCAGTAATAGCTATAATTATGGGTTTGATTGATGGACTAATAGATAATTTTACTTTAACCACGACGGTAGTTATAGCAATAATTGGAGTGATACTTTTATTCTTCACAAAAGATAGATGATGTTTACATTGTCAACATTGTTGACATTGTCTACAAATTATTTATAAAGTATAATGATTAATATATCCTTATAACTTTTCAAGTGGCAACACATTGAAAGGGGGTTTATTAATATGAATATTAAAAAATTAAACCTAAAACGATACCAAAAGTTAAATAAGAAAGGTGTTTTGGGATTAGATACTGTTAAAAATGTTATGGTGTGGTTCTTGATTCTAGCTGTATTAGCTATTTCAATAATCCTTGCTTTAGTAAGTTTGAACGATAGTGGAATTTTCACTGCAAACTCACAAGAAGCTAATGATTCAAGTAACATTGTTAACAATATTACATCCGCCCTAACTAATGACTTCTTCGACCAAACAGGTACTATCTTCGCTATACTAATTGTAGTTGTGATTATATTAGCTATCGCTATAATAATTGCTGTAGTTACTAGATTTGGTGGAACTGGTGGCGGTGGTGGAGGACTTTAATGTTTATTTAATTAGGTTTAAAACCTAAAATGAATATTAAGTCTATTAAGAAGTTAAACAAGAAAGGAGTTATAGGATTAGATACTGTAAAGTCTGTCTTTGTATGGTTCTTAGTTATATCTGTACTTGCTATTGCTATAATACTTTCTTTAACCAGTATAAGAACCCCAGTAGAAAGTATAGCCACAACAACAAATGTTGTATTTAATGAAACAATTTCAGACTTCAATAATATAACAGTAAGTAATGTAGCTGAAGCACCAGATTTATTTGCCTTTAGAAATTCAGTATGTTCTTCGCTTACACTTTCAAATACTACGAGTGGAGCAAATATAGAAGCTGCGAATTTTACGATTAATAATAGTGGATGTTCAGTTATAGGTACAGACGAACTTAACCGAAGTCTTTATAACGGTACTAATGTCTTTGTTAGTTATACTTCAGTTTTCTCTAATCCAGAAACAAACAATATAATCGGGAATATCTCTCTAGCTTTTACTGATGACTTCTTCGACCAAACAGGTACTATCTTTGCAATCTTGATTGTAATTGTTATTATATTAGCAATAGCAATAATAATTGCTGTAGTTACTAGATTTGGTGGAACAGGTGGTGGAGATGGTGGAGGTGGTGGATTTAGTGGAGGAGGAGCAAGAGGCTTTGGAGGGAATACTCTGACGGGATCCTAACTTAATTTATTTTTTTTCTTTTTTTTCTTTTATTAAACAGAAGGAGGGCAAAATGTCCCCAGCTAAATTTGATAGATGTGTAAGTAAAGTCGGAAAACAATTGAAGGAATCAGGAAAGAAAGGAAATCCTTTTGCTATTTGCAATTCTAAACTGAAAGGGGGTAAAAATAAAATGGTAATGCACAATGCACGAACAAAAACTAATGCCAAGAAAATGGCCATGAGAATGAGATCAAAAGGTTTTAATGCTTCTGTCTTTAAAAAAAGAAAAGGTTTTGGAGTTAGCGTAACTAGAAGAAAATAGTTAAATATATATATTAATCCATATACATATTTAAGAGGAGATAATGGGAAAACAAATTATTTTATTTGTTCTTAGTTTTATATTCTTAATTATATTAACAAGTGCAGACCTTAGTATTTCTAATCCAAACTTACCAAAGTTAGAAGCTCCAACCCCAACAGTTATAACATTCAATAATAATACCGCAGAAGTTAATAATTCTCAATTCCTTGGGGGAATTCCCTCTAGTGGTTTCTGGCAATCTTTTAATGATCAAACTTCTTTAACTGGAGATAAATCTGGAAGTTTTGATTTAACAACAACAGGGAATATGAGTGTTAGTAATATTTCGCTGGGATTTGGAGATTTAATATCTGAGCAGAATCCTGATGCAGTTGACGCAATTAGAATAAAAGCAACTGCTTCTGATGTGGATGTTGTTCTTGGGGATGTAACAGGCTACTTTAGTGTTTGGAATACAGCAGATGATACTGCTGTTTTTTTTGTTAATAATGTTGGAAACACAGATGTATTAGGAGATTTAACTATTGGAGATGATATATTTATGAGTGAGGATGGAATTGTTGGTATTAGTGCATCTACTGAAAGGATTGTGTTTGATGGAACTGGAGGATATATAAATCTCTTGGGGG
>SDBV01004077.1_pt1 | contig 21197 bp, 20 predicted proteins | sample 2277081 | NCBI WGS metagenome assembly SDBV01 (sample SAMN10402039, study PRJNA504765) | marine sediment metagenome | isolation source: marine sediment core GS10_PC15, 223 cmbsf | place: Arctic Ocean: Southern Knipovich Ridge | collected 2010 | reverse complement strand
CCCTGGCCCAGACCTGGCATGGCAAGATGCGGTGATGCAAAGTGAGGCATTCATAATCAGTGAAAACAGTTGCATATCCACATCCCCTCGCACCAGGGCAGGCTGATATGCAGTGTGATATAGCAGTATATCCTTCGTGCCATTAAAAGTGCTGTTGGCAGTCTGTTACACATGTCGCACCAGGGCGGGCCCGGGAGTTAACTCACAAGGTCTATGGCCTGACAAAGAAGGTCAAGTTTGCTCGCGACTTCGGCTTGAAGGGACAAATTCAGGATGCAGCAGGTTTACCCCGTTAAATGCGGAGCCTATTTAACTGGGGTTCATCTCAAAGGATTCAGGGGTTCAGGGGTTCAAGGTTCGGGGTTAGTGAAGGTTAAAAAGGAAAGGTAACCCTGAACGGTGAACTCTGAACCTGTGAACGCCTACGGATCGTTTTTAGGCATGTGTTGAAATAGAGATTTGAGGGAGGATGAAATCATGAAGGAGACAGCAATTACCTGGATTGATGCGAACAAGATTATCTATGAAGAGATTGCGAGATATCTATGGGGGCATCCTGAGTTAAGTCTGGTTGAGTATAAGTCATCGGCAAAGCTAGGGAAGTATTTAGAAGACAATGATTTTACAATTGAGAAAGGGGTCTCAGGAATGCCTACCGCTTTTGTGGCAACCTGGGGTTCAGGCAAGCCTGTCATTGGGTTTTTGGCAGAGTATGACGCCCTTCCAAACCTTTCTCAAAAAACAGGGGTAATAGAGCAAGACCCAATAGTAGCCGGCGCACCTGGGCACGGGTGTGGCCACAATCTCTTTGGCACTTCCAGTTGCACGGCAGCAATTGCAACCAGGGTCGCGATGGAGAAACATGATATTAAGGGGACAGTGAAGGTCTTTGGCACCCCTGCTGAAGAGACCTTGGTAGGCAAGATTTTTATGGCCAAAAATGGAGTATTTGATGGTACCGACATTATGATAGCCTGGCATCCTGATGATTATAACGGAGTTGATTACATATCCATGCTGGCAATGACCAGCGTTAAATTTCAATTTATGGGAAAATCAGCCCACGCGGCGGCTGCCCCCGAGGCTGGAAGGAGCGCCTTGAGTGCAGTGGAGCTCATGGGTGTTGGGATGAATTTCATGAGAGGGCATGTTGTCCAGGAGGCAAGGATCATGCATGTGATCACGAAGGGTGGTGAGGTTCCTAATAATGTACCCCCAGATGCGGAAGTCTGGTATTTTATAAGGGCACCACGAAGGTTCCAGGTGGATCAGATCTGGGATTGGATGCAAGACATTGCCAAAGGTGCTGCATTGATGACCCAAACGAGAATGAGCTATAAGCTCCTGGCTGCCACATGGGAAGTTCTTCCAAATAAAGCCCTGGCCAAAGTAGGTGATGCTAATGCCACAACGATTGGTGCTCCACCCTTTACACCTGAAGACCAGAGATTTGGTGAAGAGATAATGAAATCATTGGGAAGAGAGGTTAAAGGGCCAGCATTTGATACCACGATTACCCCGCCTGATCTCAGCAAAACATTTCCGGATGTTGATGTTTATAAGGCATCAACTGATCTAGGAAATGTAAGCTGGATGTTTCCCACGTTATCTTTCAGAGCTGCCACGGAAGCCAGAGGTACTCCCCTGCATTCTTGGGAGGCGGTGTGCCAAACAAGCTCGCCGCCTGCCTTGAAAGCTGGAGTGAGGGTAAGTCAATGGATGGCTGCAAGTGCCCTGGACTGCTTCACCCATCCAGAGATAATCTCAGAGGCATGGAAAGAGCTCAATCAATATCTGGCTGAGACTAGATTCCACCACCCGATCCCTGCTGATCTTAAATTGCCAACATTTGAGGATTTATATGGAATTGCGCCGGAAGCTGTCCCTAAGCTTCCTGAAAGGGACTAACAAGACATACGAAGGGAATCCTCAATAATCTCCCCTTCCTTTATTACAGTGCTAATATTCCTTTCATCTTCCAAGATAGTGATATCATCTAATGGATTACCGTCAACTACAATAATATCCGCCATTTTTCCTCACTCAATGAATCTGGAGGAGATCGGTTGGACCTCTCAACTCCGAGTGATTATTATGAAATTCTTATCCTTTTGGGGGTATCTTCTTTTCGTTGACGGGAAGGTAAAGGATATCGCGATCGATCCTGGAGAGTCCCATAAATGCTGTCCCCTTTGGTGGACGTTTCCCCTTTTCCTCCTCTGGTTCGAAATAGAGGTCGCAATAGGGACAGTGAAGGGGGATGCCGAGGCCGAGAAGGTTTGCATCGCAATGGAAACTTTTCTTGCACTGTGGACAATTCACATAGTAAATTTCCATTCTTTTCACTCTTTAAGATTGATATAGTCTTCAAGGCAGACCTTTTCGAGGGCCTCAGGAGGAAGTGCTGCCCGCGGTGAATACGGCCGATCCAAGGGCCTTGTAGCATCGATAATCAAGCCGGAACCCTTTGTCTCCTGGCGAAGGGAAGGATCCAGGAGCTGCCCCTGTATATTATGCAATACTGTTATGTCTGAATCGGCCTGGCAGCAGTTTGACACTGCCCACATGACATCTTTGGCATTTTCTGGATCAAGGTCATCATCTACCACAAAGACATGTTTGATGAAATTGCTGGCACTAAGGGCTGCCATGCCTGCCCGCATGGGCTCCCCCTCGGTTCTTTTCTTCATGCTGATCACGAGGTGAAAGGGACCGCCGGAGTCCAGCCAGCAGATATCTTTCACACTACTTACCGCCTGTTTGACCCTTTGAAAGATGCTTGCTTCAATGGGGAAATGGGCATACAGGTGATCCAGGTGCGCACCGAACACGGAGTGTATGATGGGGTGGTGGCGATGAGTGATGGCCTTTGCACGAAAGAGCCAGGATAGCCTCTGGGGGCCTATCAGCCTCGTAAACTCCCCAAAAGGACCCTCAAGGGTTCTCCTTTGTGGCAGGATCTCTCCTTCGATGACGATCTCTGCATCGGCCGGAACGAAAAGCCTTTCTCCGTAAGTCTCGGAGGGCACTACCCTGAGGGGTTCACCCAAAAGACCGCCTGCTACCTCATATTCATCCTCCTCCAGAGGTACCAGGCCAGATGCGGAGAGCATGAAGGCCATGTGATGTCCCAGAACTACCCCGATGGGCATGGACTCCTGCCTGGCTTCCAACTCCTGAAAATACGTCCAGAGATGTCTGGGAGACATATAGATAGCCAAGTGATGAGAGTCGATATACATCATGCGGTTCCAAGAGGTGTTGTAGCGCTCCCCGTTGGGTTCCCTGGCTACTACCACCGGTGTAAGATACGGCCCTCCATCCATGGAATTATGCCTCATTATCGGCAGATCACCGATGTCTAGCGACTTCTCCCTGATGATAACCTCCTTCACGGGAGCCTCTGAAGGAGCGACAATCTCTGTCTTTTTTCTCTGCCTTGAACTCTCCAGGTATTTCTCGAAGAGGGCTACCCGATTTGAGTCTTGAAGACCGAATGATACCGCCAGTTTCTCTCTTGTTGTGAACGTGTGACACAGTAAACGATAGTCCGATGGTTCTGCCTTCACGCTAATTGGCTTGTCGAAGAGGACTGCAGAGAGATTTCCCCGCTTCTCGAGTTGGTGAAGGATAGAGGAGACCTCAAAGGAGGCAGGCTTCACCACCTTTGAGACCCTTAGTGGTTCGCCCGGGATCATATCCTCCAGGTCTCTCAGCCAGGTGCGCAGATCCTTTGGCATGTCCTTTTTCTCCTCACGGTGGTGGTTCACTATCGTATCTTGGACCAGAGGTCCCTTGGATCTTCAGGATTCCACCAGATCTCTATCTTCATGTCCTCACAGATGACCTTGGCTGCATTGTAACCCGGAGCGCCAGTGATGTTTCCAAAAGGGTGGGTCCCCGATCCGCAGAGATATAGTCCCTCGATGGGCGTCCGATAAGGCTTGAGCCCCGGAAAAGGCCGATTCTCAAGCATCTGATCCCGGCTGGCCATTCCAATGCAATGGTCTCCATCACGCATGTTGATGAGCTTTCTCTCCACATCCAGGGGGGTAAATGTATATGCGGCAATGATATTGTCTTTATCTAAATTGGATGCATACTGTCGCCACCTCTCCAGACAGACCTCCATGTATTCTCCGTTGATCCTGTCCCATGCCTCTGGTCCGCCATCCTTCAAGTGATAGGGGGCGAACTGCCAGAGGAAGGCCGTGTGTTTTCCTTGAGGCGCCTGTTTATGATCGTATAGGGTTGGTGCTGCGCATTGCATCCCAGGCTTCTTAGGCGGAATCCCTTGCTCAATCTCCTTCATATGGGCATAAAAGTCATCCAGGCACTCCAGTCCAATATTGAAATTGAAACCCAAATCGATGTCCGGGTTAAAGGCAGCGGAGGTGTAATGAAGGGGCTCGTTGAGTGCAAGATGGACGCTGAAGAGTGGGAATTTGCCGAACTTGAAACCCCTCACCTTTTCGACGAAGTTGGATTCGAGCTTGTCTTCTCCCACCAAGTCCAGAAAGGTCTGAGGGATGTCGAGCGAACTGGCCACCAGCTTCCTGGCCTGAATCCTTCTACCATCATCCAGAACCACCCCCACAGCGCGCCCGCCCTCGACCATGATCTCCCGAACATGGGCTGCCTCCCGGACCCTTCCTCCATTGGCCTCGATGACCTTGGAAATGGCATGGGCCAGGTAATGCGACCCACCCATGCACATGCTTCCTCTCAGTCCACCAGTGATAGACGATGCCACATTGTATCCTAGCCCTGGCTCATCTGCAAGAAACACCCTCGTGGTGACCAGAAAGATTAGCATGGCCCTCATCTGCTCGCTCTCAAAAAACTCCTTTGCCAGCTCCAAGGGCGATTTCTGGCTGAGGGCAAGATATTCACGGCCTGATTCACTCTTTTCCAGCAAGGCCCTTTTCTCCTCAAAGGGAAGGGGTGGCGAATAGGTTTCTGGTGTGATGATCTCTTCGCTCATCCTCTGAAAACGCTTCAAGAGGTCACGATAGGTGTCTGCATCTTTTTTTGAAAAGTAGGAGATATTTTTGATCGTTTTTTCCTCTTCAGTGTGAAAGATAAGGCACCTGCCGTCGCTGAAGGGGGCCACAACCTGTACGGGCGGCATAATCATACGGGCACCATAACGGTCCAGCTCCAGATCCTTGTACCAGGGAAGATCGGGTACCCATCTGAGAAAGTAGGAATGGAGGTTGTGATAAAACCCAGGGATAGTAACCTCCTCGGTGCAAAGGCCTCCTCCAGGCTCCGTCCTTCGCTCCAGCACCAGCGTCTCCACACCGGCTTTTGTCAGGTATGCAGAGAGAATCTGCCCATTATGCCCCCCTCCGATAATAATAGCGTCAAAGACGTCCTTCATGGCCCGATCCTCATTCTATATTAGTTTAGTCCTGTCTTTTCGCCCGCTTCCCGCCTAAGTATGCCTCACGAACCTTTTCACTCGACCTGAGCTCTTCCCCACTGCCTGCAAGAACGATCTCCCCAATCTCAAGCACATATCCACGATCTGCTAATTGAAGGGCCTTTCTGGCATTCTGTTCCACCAGGAGTATGGCGACATCGGCACTCTTGAGTTCCATGATCCTTGTGAAGACCTCATTCACCAATTTCGGTGCAAGCCCCAGGGAGGGCTCGTCCATCATGAAGAGCTTGGGCTGGGCCATCAGGGCCCTGCCGAGGGCCAGCATCTGCTGTTCCCCGCCACTCAAGGTCTGACCCAACTGCCTTTGCCTTTGCTGAAGGATGGGAAACATCCGGAAGACCGTATCGAGGGAGTCGTTGAGGTCCTCACCTGGCCGGCTGAATCCTCCCATCAGGAGGTTTTCCAGGACCGTCATCTGGTTCAGGATCTCTCGCCCCTCTTGGATCATAATGATCCCCTGCCGGACAATCTTGTGAGGAAGCATCTTCACGATGTTCTTCCCCTCGAAGATCACCTCTCCTTTGGTAGGGTTAAGAATCCCCGAAATGATCTTGAGCAGTGTGGTCTTGCCTGCTCCGTTGGCCCCGATCAGCGTAACGATCTCTCCCTTTTTGACCTCCAGGTCAACGCCTTTTAGAACCTGTATGGCTCCATAACCAGCCTCAATGCCCTTGACCTCAAGCATATGCCCTACTCTTCCTCACTTCCCAGATAAGCCTCAATAACAGCCTCGTTTGCCTGAATATCATCCGGGGCACCCTGGGCGATCAATTCCCCAAAATTCAGTACAGATATATGATCGCAGATCCCCATGACCACGTTCATATCGTGCTCGATCAGGAAGATGGTCTTTCCCATGTCTCGGATATCACTGATTCTGTCTAGAAGGCCCTCGGTTTCTGCCTCATTCATCCCGGCAGCAGGTTCGTCCAAGAGCAAAAGCCCTGGCTCAAGGGCAAGGGCCCTCGCAATCTCCAAGCGCCTTTGTTCACCATAAGCGAGGCTCACACTTTGCTCCCTTCGCTTTTCCCAAAGGCCCATCTGGTTCAGCAAGGCATTGGCCTCTTCTTTAAGTCTCCTCTCGCTGGCACTACCGACCTGGATCAGACTGGTGACACCTGATCGGGCCCTGATATTCTGGGCCACCAATACGTTTTCCATTACGGTCATGGTACCGAAGAGTCGTACGTTCTGAAAGGTTCGAGCTATTCCTATCTTTGCGATCTCATGAGCCCGAAGCCGGGTCAACTCATATCCTAAGAATTGGATGGAGCCCTCGGTTGCTGGTAAAAACCCTGTAATGAGGTTGAACAGGGTGGTTTTCCCGGCTCCATTGGGGCCAATGAGGCCATAAATCTGTTTTTCCTTAACCTGAAATGTGACCTTGTCAAGAGCGCTTAGCCCACCGAAATTTTTGGAGACATTGATGATGTCAAGCACCTTAAGACCTCGCTGCTCGGAAGATCCCCCCGAACCATTCCCCGGCGTTCCTCACCATCTGCCGGGTGATGATCCCAGAGGGGCGAAAGATCATCATTAAAACCAACACAGCGCCATACACGCTAAGACGCCAATCCTCCATGAAACGCAAAACCTCGGGAAGGATGCTGAAGATAATGGCTCCCAGCACAGGCCCCCAGAAGGTATACATCCCACCGAGGATGACGTAAAGGATGGCCATGGCGGAGACGAGAATATGAAAATTACCAGATTCGATGTAGAACATATAATGGGCATAGAGGCCCCCGGCAACCCCGGCGATAAATGCCCCAAGCCAGAAAACACCTAGTTTCAGCAGGGTAACATTCAGTCCGATTGAGCTGGCCACCTCCGGATCATCCCGAACCGCATCCAGTGAACGCCCTAACCGCGACCGGCCCAAGAGCCAGAAGAATACCATAAACGCCAGGACCCAGCCGTATATCATGGGTAAGGTAGTCCCAACCGGCCCCCTGAAGCCGTATGCTCCCCCTGTCGGTTCAAAAATTAAGAAAAACGTCCGCACCACCTCGCCGAAGCCAAAGGTGGCCATGACCAAGTAAAGGCCACTAAGCCTCAATACAGGGATCCCAACCATGAGTCCGATAAGGCTGGCGGCGAGTGCTCCGATGACAATGGCCGGAAAGATAGGCATGCCTGATATTACTGTGAGATAGGCCGATGTGTATGCCCCAATCGCCATGAACCCCGCGTTTCCCAGAGAAACCTGATCGGTGGTTATCATAGCATATACGCTCAAGGCCATCAGGATATTGACCCCCATGAGGGCCACCACACCTTGCGTGTAAACGCTCATTCCTTCAAACTCCTAAGATTGCTGTTCCGTGGTTCCAAACAATCCCTCTGGCTTGAACACGATAAAGACGAAGAATAGGCCAAAGAGTATAATATCTCGGTAACCTGCGGTAAAATAGGCATCGTTCATGATTTCGATGATCCCGATCATGATCCCGCCAATCATAGCCCCTCTCAGATTCCCTATGCCTCCAAACACCATGGCCACCATACCGATCAGGCCTTGACGGATCCCTATAAAGGGGGTGATCTGCGAATACACCAGGGCCGTCAGGACCCCTGCCACACCGGCAAGGGCCCCAGAGGCAAAAAAGGTGAAGATAATGACCCGATTTATATCGACTCCCAAAAGATTGGCCTGCTGGGGATTCTCTGAAGTGGCCCTCATGGACCGACCGAAGCGCGTCCTCCTTACAAACTGGTCGATCCCCACCATCAAGAAGAGGGAGACCGCCAGGATAATGATATCGATGGATGAGACCAGAACGGGACCTAACTGGAATTGGGCTATCTCTGTGGTCTGCGGATATCGAGAAGGCTCCGAGCCCCAGATCTGTGTGGTTACGTTCTGCAAGAGAATGCCGAAAGCAATGGTACTGAGCAAAGGCATCAGGAAATGGGCCTTCCTGAGGGGACGAAAACAAACACGCTCGATGATGATTGTGACGATGCCTGCCCCCAACATGGCCAAAACCAGGGCGAGATAGAGGGGCATCCCCAACATGGCAAAGCTCAGCCCAAGGAAGGCCCCAAACATGAATACGTCGCCATGGGCGATGTTCAGCATCTTAAGGAGTCCCAACACCAGGGTGAATCCTATGGCAAGGAGGGAATAGGTGCTGCCCAGCGTGAGCCCATTGATTAGTTGTTGTAGAAACATCAGTGGCTCCAAAAAAGGATGTTTTTGGGGTGGTCCAAAGGACCGCCCCAAAATTAGCTATGGATTATTTGCCCTTGAGGGGTTTCCAATGACCTCCCTTGATCTCGAAGACAATGACGTCCTTGACGCCATCCCCAACCTCATTGAAGCCACGGCTGGCCACCCCTTTGAAATCTCTGAGTGTGGTGAAATACTTCATGATCTTTTCCCGATCACCCTCAAGATCTTTGGGCTTGTTGGTGACCCCCATCTTCTTGATGGCCTCTACCATCATTAAGACCGCATCGTATGCGTTCACCGGATAATAATCAGGGGTTTCCGTGTAGGGGCCAGGATACATGGTCTTGGCACGTTTCTTGTATGCAGCAACGAACTCCTGGCTCTCGGGAGTGTCGATGGTAATGTCCCAGATAGTTCCAGCAAAGGTCCCTACCACGGCCTTGCCTCCAAGCTCGGGGACCTCCCCTTCCATAATGGGAGCCGTACTCATGAAGGGCTGAGTCATCCCCTGCCTTCTGGCCTCCGTAATGATGTTGAGTGCATCGGGACCAAGGGCTCCCATCCCGACCGCATCCGGGTTCATGGCCTTCAGCCTGGTAATCTGAGCCTTGAACTGGGTATCATTGGTCTGGAAGGTCACGGGTTTATCTCCTGTCATGACTTTGATCCCCTCGGCCTTGAACGCAGCAGGTAGGACCTTGGTCCCCACGGACTTGGAAACGGCGTCCTTGATGTCCGTGATAATGGCCACCTTCTTGATATTGTATCGTTTTTTGAATTCCCTGACCACAGCACCGGCTATCTTGTCCTCGGTCAGGGTGTTTCGAAACGCATAAGGTCGGTTTGCAGCGGCCAGCCCCGGTTTGGATGAGGCCACGGCCACCTGAACGATCTTGAGCCGGTTTCCCAGGGGAAAGGTGGTCTCTCCCACAGAGCTGTAATGGGGTCCCACGATGGCGAGGACCTTGTGGTCTCCTGTGAGCTTGCGCACGGCATGCACCGCCTCTTGGGGATTGCTTGCCGTATCTTCAATGTATAGCTTTAGGGGAACGCCGTACACCTTACCCTTGGAATTGATGACATCCACAGCGGCCTGCGCCCCGATGGCTTCCCGCTTGCCCACATTAGCGCCATGGCCCGTGATGGGGAAGGCCCCGCCGATTCGAATCTCCTTGCCGGCAATGCCCTGGGCAGATGCGGATGTATGGAATGCCAATGCACACACCAGAATGGAGAAAAATACGATCAGTGCAATACTAATCTTCCTTTCCATAATTTAACCCCCTTTTTTGAGTTTTAGATAAACGGTTTTGTTAATAGATCCGGTAAAATTGATAGTATAAAACCTCCTTTTCCATCACCTCCTTCCAAGCTTTATCCTGCGATGTAATCGTTCACCCCCACCCTAACCCTCCCCCGTCAAGGGGGAGGGAATATGTTAATGTCATCAACAAATACCCCCCCCCTCCCCTGGTGGCCTCCGGCTCGTAGAGCCTACGCCTCGGAGAGGAGGGGGTTAGGGGGAGGGGGTGCTGAACTATTACCCTGCGATTATTGGATATGTATATGTTACATAATATTCATCTGTCAAGCCTTTTTTCGCTTTGACCTCTCCTTCACTTTGTTCAGGACAGGTTCAACTATCATTCCACTATTCCAATTGTGAGCGAACTAAGTTCATGCTTCCCTGCCATTCACGAAAGGGTCGATGGTCGATCTGGAGATAGCCCAAAACTTTACGCACGTTCTGATGGACAATGCCCTGAATGGTCTTGGAGCGCTGATAGAAGCAGGTATGGGCGGCATGACCAAACTTTTATCCTCCGCTCACTGGAAAATAAATCATGATACTATCACCTTCTTTGACCTCTGTTGTCAACTGTTTTTCTGGTGCGAGCCCGATCCCATTTAGCATTACCACATGTGTTTCCCATAGCTTTTCATAGTGACCAGAGATAGAATCTTCTTTTAGGGATACCATGTGTCTTCTTGCGAAGAGCGCCATTATAGCCCTTACGGCCGTCCCAGAAGGAACCTCATACTCTTCTTCCCGCTCCACATACTCATCCACCACAAGTCCATGAAATTTAACGTTCACCGTTAGCATAGGGCAGGATACTTCTTCCTTCCTCGGCAAGTCCCAGCTTATCCAGTACCTCAAGCGTGGGCACCCCATTGTTGTCCCAATTGCGAGTACGGTAGTAATCGTCCAGAAGCTGATCAAGCTCCACAATATGGCCTTTAGCCGGGCCTTCTGGCATGGGCTCCTGAAGAAGCCTTTGTGGAAGTGTATCATCCTCTCTTGTGAAGCCTTCCCGTATGTTAAACAACCTCTCCAGGTTCCATATCCGATCCCCTGCCTCCATCAACTCCTCATGGGTCAAAGTCTTTCCCATTACACAGGAAAAGAGTCTGGCGGTATCGGCCATGTCTATCCCATCGTTATGGGGAGGAAAGACACACATCCCCAGGGAATCGAGGACAGCCGTTTCATCCTGTACAGCTTTGACCACAGCCCCCTTCCCTTTTACAGACAGACGGTCAATGAACGGAGGAGCGCCGAAGGTTTCTCTTGAGACAAGCCCCCTTTCATGACATCCCCCCCTGGGAGAGGTGGCGTACTCGATCCCCATCCCCTTGGCCCCCCTTGGATCATAGGCAGCCAGCTCCAGCCCTTTTACATGCATGGCAAAATTCTGGGCGCCCCTTCCAATCCGTTCTGCTACCTTGCGGGTACCCTCTGCCAGGAGGTCTCCAATCCCCTCCCGAAAGCCAATTCGACGAATCATCTCCACCATGACTGGGTGGTTCCCAAACCTTAGATCCAGGCCCTCCATTTCCTCCTGTTTGAGCAGTCCCTTTTCCGTGCACTCCATGGCAAAGGCAATGGTGCTTCCTGTGGAGATAGTGTCCAGCCCTAATTGGTCACACAAATGATCGGCGGCTATAACGGCATCTATAGATCTATTTCCGCATTGGGCTCCAAAGGCCCAGAAGGTCTCATATTCCGGCCCATCGGTAGTGATTCCCTCGTATGGCTCCTCTGTAGCCCGCGTGCGGTTGCCGCACGCCACTGGACATCCATGGCAGGTTATATTCCGGATCACCCTGCGCTGTTGCTCTGTGTGGTTGATCTCCCCGATCCCCTCGAACACACACCCCTGGAAATTGCGGGTTGGGAAGAGACCCCTTTCGTTAACCAGTACAAGGTTTTTAGGCGTGCCATATTTCCCAAACACCTTCAGGCGATCGGCCTGGCGAGCCCTTTTCCGAATCGCCATCTGGAGTTCCTTGAAACCCTGGGGCTCCAGGATGGGAACCTTTCGGGTTCCGTTTACGGCAATGGCTTTGAGGTTTTTAGAGCCCATCACAGCCCCTGCGCCTCCGCGGCCAGCCGCACGTTTGCCACTGATGATGCAGGCGAATCGGACGAACTTCTCGCCAGCTGGGCCGATGCAGGCTATCTGAACCCCAGGCTCGACCAGTTCTTTTCGGATGTTCTCCTGGCATTCCTCTGTTGTCATGCCCCACAGATGAGAAGCCTTTCTAAACTCAGCCCTTCCCCTGTGGATCCAAAGATATATCGGCTCTTCCGATCTGCCCTCTATTATGAGACCATCATATCCTGAACGGCGGAGCGCAGGTCCAAAAAAACCGCCTGCCAAGCTCATCAGAATTGTCCCGGAAAGGGGGGATCTTGTCATCACGGTGTACTTGACACACCATGGGGCACCCGTACCGATCAGAGCGCCGGTCAGGAAGATAAGTTTATTTTCCACCCCCAATGGGTCAGTTAAAGGCTTTAGCTCATCAAAAAGGATCTTGGCCCCGAGACCTCTCCCTCCCAGAAACTTGAGGATCATGGATTCATCGATCCTTTCCTCTCGGAACTTTCGCTGGGTCAGATCAACCCTGAGGAGTGAAAAAAAATACGGCATCTTTGTATACTGTTCCATTCAACCACTGCTCGCAGGTCTATGCTTTCTTTCGTGGCAATACTTCTGGGAAAAGTGAGGCCCTATCTTTTGTGGAAGGGGGGTTCCCTAAGAGAGGCATCTATATGCTAGTGGCTCTTTCCCTGTATCACCGTCTTCTTTTTTTTGCCGCCATTTTGGCCATTTCCTCTATGGGACCGAACGCCATGCATTTGGTCATACAATGATGGACACAGGCAGGCTGCTTTCCCTCCATCACCCGGGTCATGCAGAAGTTGCAGAGATGAGTTCCGATCTGGAGGGATAGGTTCTCCCCCACACCACTGTCTTCTTCTTTTTTGCCGCCAGTTTGGCCATCTCCTCTATGGGACCGAACGCCATGCATTTGGTCATACAATGATGGACACAGGCGGGCTGCTTTCCTTCCATCACCCGAGGGATGCAGAAGTTGCAGAGATCGGTCGGGATTGGTATGTATTCGCTGACAATCCCGTCCTTAGCCCGATGGAGCCGCTCCATAACACGAATCCCCCATTCGTCGGTTTTGAGGCCATGCTCCTGTTTACAGGCAAGCTCGCAAGAATGGCATCCACTGCACCACTCGTAATCGATATAAAGTCCATATTCCATCAGAGAGTCTCCTTCTTATAAATCCCTTCGATTCCTTCATCGGCCCGGTAGACCTTGCAAAGGAGTGATTTGTACTGCCCCCCTCCAAACCCGCATTTGGCCTGAGTTCCATCAGGGATCAGCTGATTGATGTTTACCTCCCAGAGGCCGAAGAGCTCTTCGGCCGGCTTCTCTGGAAGCCACCAGCCGTGGGGAGACTGGACAACTTTTGGATGGATCCCATGAAAATATTTGGCCTTTCGCTTGCAGCGGCCATGGGCATTCTCCACCCAGACCCAATCTCCGTCCTCGATCCCCAGGGAACAAGCCGTGTCAGGATGGATCTCAAGAACTGGATCGGGCTCCAGCTCCCTCAAGGACTTGATATTTCGATGCTCCGAATGAAAAAAGAGGACGCTTCGCCTCCCTGTGGAGAGGATCAACGGATACTCCTTGGCCAACTCGGGGGTGCTGTAAGGGCTCATGTGAGGTTCTTCATAAGAGGGGAGCGGGTCGTAGCCCATCCTTTCCAAATGGGTTGAATAGAGTTCCACCTTCCCGGTAGGTGTATTAAAGCCCGGTTTTCCATCCTTCCGCAAAAGCCCTTTCTCGTGCCTCCGGTAGGGTTGCGTAGGATGCCCCTTTGGTGGAAAGACCCAGCCCTTCTCTTTTAGCTCGTCATAATTCATACCAGAGGGTTTTAGAAAATCCTCATAAAGCTCACGCAAGCTTTTCCATTTCAGGTTAGGATTAAATCGTCTGGCCATTTCAAAACATACCTCTTCATCAGGCTTGCAATCGGGCACATCCACGGACTTCTGCATGGCGTTTAGGGGTGTCCACCAGGCTCTTATGCCATCCCGCTCGGCCATGGAGCCCGCTGGAAGGACCACATCCGCTAGAGCAACTATAGTTGGGTTCATGAATACGTCGGAGATCACTATGAAGTCGAGACGGTTAAGGGCCTCCTGATACTTCCTCGGATTCGCCGCAGAGGCTAGCACATTATTGCCAGCGATCCAGGCCCCCTTCAAAGGATAGGGCTTATCTGTAAGCAGGGCCTCCAGGACCATATCCGCCTGGGCCCTCCAGTGAAATTCCTTGGCCACAGGATAGACATCTGTCCCTATCCGCTTGGCCATTTGCTCCGGTGGCATCACGTCGCCATAATACTCTGCAATTGCCTCCTGGCTCATGGGATAAGGGGGAACATCATAGGCCATTCTGGCAATGGCCATCCCCCCCGGAATATCGATGTTTCCAGTGATTGCCCAGAGATGAATGACCGAATTGGCCACTTGTGCGCCCTCTGGCGCCAAGTCCACGGGCACACCCCACTGGATGGAGGCTGGGTGGCTCGTTGCAAAGAACCTGGCCGCCTCAATAATTTTTTCCTTCGGAATCCATGTTATCTGAGAGACCTTATCAGGTGGATACTCTTGCACCCTGTCTGCAAGCTTTTCAAAACCATGGGTCCATTTTTCCACGAACTCCTTGTCATAGAGGCCCTCATTGATAATGACGTTGAGTAGCCCCAGGGCAAGGGCGCCGTCGGTGCCTGGCCGAATCTGCAACCAGATGGCAGCCTTTGAGGCTACCCAGGTATAAATGGGATCGATCACAATCGCCTTGGTCCCCCGTTTCATACAATCTATGACCCAGTTGGCCATGAATCCATCGTTACAGGTATTGGCCGGATTCTGTCCCCAGATCATAATGCATTCGGGGAGTTCAAACTCCGGATGATCATATCGCTCCTGAAAAAATTGAGAACAATCGGGCACCGTATAGTCTCCCTGGGTCATTCGCATACAGACGAGCCTGGGGTGGAAACAGGAATTTCCCGTGAGCCCCCCTTGAAGCCAGTTGGGACTACCATAAGAATAGGCCACCAGCAGAAGCCAGCCCCCCACGTTTCTCCCCGTCCCCTGGATAAAGACCATGGACTCGGCTCCATACGTATCCCGAATCCCTTTCATTTTCTTCTCTATCAGGTCGTGGGCCTCATCCCAGGATATCTTTTCCCATTTGTTCTCCCCCCGCTTACCCACTCTCTTCAGGGGCGAGCGAAGCCGATCAGGATGATAGATGAACTCCTTTATGGCAAGAGCCCTCGGGCAGAGCCTCCCGTTGTTGTAAGGGTGATCAGGGTTTCCTTCCATTTTTATGAGCTTTCCATCTTTCACGTGCATGAAGACCCCGCATCCCCCATGGCACCCAGGGCCCGCGGACCAAGTCACTGTCCTCACGACTCTATCTGCCTTACTGATGTCCTCCATCACGCTTTCCTCCTTTCAATTGCTCTGCAAAATTTTTAGGCTCCGAAGGCCTTCTGGAACATGGCAATGGCATCCTCCTCAGAGACCTCTCGAACATTCATGGGAAGAAGCCTCTGACCCAACCTATGGGCCTTTCGAGCCAGGGGCCTCACCTCATCCTTCCTTATCCCATAGTCCTTGAGACAGGGCGAAATCCCTACCTCATCTAAGATGCGCAAGAGGGCCTCAGAGGCCTTCAGGGATGCCTCCTCACTGGAGATTCCCTCCACCGTTTCTCCCAAGGCTTTTGCAATGCCCGCGTAAAGTGTCTCGTTGCCGACCCGGTTGAATTGCATCACCCAGGGTGCCAGCACAGCCAGGGATTGACAATGGTTAAAGCTCTTGAGGGAGTCGAGTCCTAGGGCAAGGGCATGAATCGCTCCAAGCCCGCTATTCGTGCATCCGATCCCGGCGAGGGTGGCCGCCCTGGCCATGGCCTCTCTTGCCTCCATATCCGAGCCATCCCGGTATGCCTTTACGAGATACATTCCAATCAGTCGCATTGCCTCTGATGTATACATCCTGGATATAGGATTGGCGTCACGGGCTGCATAGCCCTCCACTGCATGCATAAGGGCATCCAGTCCCGTCTCAGCCGTAAGCCTTGGGGGCATATGCAACGTCAGTTCTGGATCAACGATAGCGGCCTCTGCCATGGTACGGGGGTCCCAAATCGATTTCTTGCTCTCTTCCTCCGGAACATGCACGACTGCCGCCTGGGTAACCTCTGTGCCACTCCCAGCTGTGGTGGGCACCAAGACCGTAGGTATCCCCTTTCTCCTCAACCGGTTTCTACCAAGAAGAGGCCTCATCCCTTCCTCATGCACTGCCACAACCGCTGCCCCTTTCGCGACGTCAAGGGGAGAGCCTCCTCCAATGCCTACGATCAGATCATATCCCCTTTCCCGGACCCTTCGAGCGCATTCTTCCACAATCGCTATATCCCCTTCTGGCTTGGGATTGATAAAGGTCTCCACTCTATGTTTATACGATCCCATGGCCTGAAGGCCGCGATCGACGATGCCCAGTTTCTGGACAGTTGGGCCAGTAACGATCAGGATGCTCCCTGGATCCATCTGCCTTAAGATTTCCTCCAGGCATTGTAAGGCCCCTTGACCCATATATAGGATTTTAGGCTGGATTATACAGTACATCATCTCCTTTGAGCCCCAACAAGGAGAAATACGGAGGGCCTTTTAAAATAGCTTGACTATCCATTTTTTGTGTTTTATAAAGGATGTCACTCTAGTTGTCAATCTTTTTTTAAGCGCTATGCGCTAATAAAAGCAAGGAGACGGAAGCGAGAATATACAATGAACCAACCTATGGTGGGGTCTCTAACACATTCTAAATAAGGATAGAAAATGAAGGGTAGAAAAATTCTTGTAACTGGTGGAGCAGGTTTCATAGGTGGCTTTGCAATGGAAGCCCTCACAAACCAGGGGGCTGAAGTCGTCTGTTTTGACGCGAGACCTCCTGAAATTAAGAGAGAGGAGACTACCTTTGTTGAAGGAGATGTGATCAACTCAAAGGCATTAACGGCCATAATCCAAGACAAGAAGATTGACACTATAGTCCATCTAGCAGGGTTCGGCACAACCATGGTTCAAAGCAATCCTGAACTGGGAGTCAGGGTCAATATTATGGGTATGAGCAGTGTACTAAAAGCAGCCCGTTTGGCTAAGCTTAAGGTCGTGTTCACCAGCTCGATTGCAGTTTATGGGCGGATCATGCCGGAGGAAGCGAGAGGAGCCAGTGAAGATGGAGAGGTCAATCCAGTCACGGTTTACGGCGCAGGAAAACTGTTGTGTGAGAAGATGGGGCAGGCGTATGCTCAGAACTACGGAGTGAGGTTTGTCGCATTAAGACTCATGGCTGTGTACGGATTCACAGATCTTGCCCGGCGAGGAGTAGAGCATCCAACCTTTAGTGACCATGCGAGAAGGCTGATCGAGCTCCCGCTTGCAGGTCAGTCGGTGGTTGTGGAGAAAGGTGGTAGACAGCCCTGTGACTTTGTGTATGTGAAGGATGTTGCTCAGGCAATAACCAGGGCCTGCACGGCTGACCATCTCAAACACAGCGTATTCAACATCGGCTCAGGCGAGCTGAGAGCTCTGAGAGAGTTTGCAGACATAATCAAGGATTATAAGCCTGATGCGGATGTTAGGGTGGGTGAAGAGCCTGACCCTGCCTATCCCTTCATGGGCCCGGTTGATATCTCCCGTGCGATTGAAGAATTGAAATATAAACCTACGCCCTTCTCAGAATGCATAGACGACTATGTCGAGATAACAAGAGCCAGGGAGGCGTCTTAGAGATATGCATCTTACAAAAAGAGAGGAGGATATGTTAGCTGGCAAAATGGGTCCAGCTATAGAGCTCGCTATGAAGGCGATAGTCCAGATGGGGGAAGGACTCGATGCGGAAGGCCTAATAGCTACAGAAGGAAGCCATCTTGGCAATGTTGATCTGCTCCGCCATTGTACAGGCTACATAGGTATTGTAAATAGGTTCGTCGATCTGGGTGCGGAGGTACAGGTTCCCACATCCGTAAATCCTTACCCTGCAGACCCAAGAAATTCAGAATCACCGCCAATCCCTGAGGCCTTCCAGGGCTCCAGTCCGCTGGAGGGCCCCTACAGGAAGATAGGAGTAATCCCTAATTGGACTTGTATCCCCTATCTTTATGGAAACACTCCCAGGTTCGGTCAGCATCTCTCGTGGGAAGAATCCTCAGCAGTAATCTATGTAAATTCCGTGATAGGTGCCAGGGCGAATAGGGAGCCTATCCTTATGGACCTGGTTAGCGCTATCGCAGGCAGAACCGTTTACAGCGGACTCCACATTGACGAAAACAGGAGAGGAGAGATTCTCTGTAATGTAAAGGTGAAAGGGTTGAAATCAGAGGACTTTGCTGCGATCGGCTACTATCTTGGTAAGGTATGTGGAACAAAAATCCCTGTCATAGACGGCATTCAGGAGAAGGCTTCAACTTCCAGCCTCAAGAATATGGGTGCAGCAGCGGCCAGTACAGGCGCTGTTTCAATGTACCATATTCCAGGTTTGACGCCCGAAGCCCCTACAATCGAAAATGCCTTCGGTAGGCGGAAACCGGTTGATAAAGTTGAAATCGACGATACTGTGTTGCAGAAAACCAAGGAAGAGATGTCTAGTGCTGAAGCTGGAGGCGAGATTGATATCGTTGCCGTTGGCTGCCCTCACTATACCTTCGAAGAGGTGGCGTCAATAGCAAGGCTTTTGAAGGGAAAGAAGGTGAAGGACGGAGTTCAACTCTGGATCTGCACGCATAACGGTGCTATCGAGCTGGCTAAACAACAAGGTACAGCCCAGATTATCAAGGAGGCTGGAGGTATGCTGTTTTCAGGATGTATATACTGCCTACACACCGTCAATCCTTACGCAGATATGAGACTCATGAGCGATTCAGGCAAGGTCTGCTACTATAGACGGGCTCTGTATGGAAGTCAGCGTGAATGTGTAGCAGCAGCCATAAGTGGGAGGGCTTAAGGAGGGATGAGGATGCATAAAGTTGTTCTTAAAGGCCGTGGACTCAACGGTGGGGTTGCTAAAGGGGAGGCGCTCGTCACAAGACCGATAAATTTCTTCGGAGCATATATGCAAGGGATTCTATCAGGAAAGCTCTCCAAGATTGAAGATACCAAGCATGAGCTATATGGTAAGAGTCTTGAGGGAAAGATACTGGTATTCCCATTCAGCATAGGCTCTCTGGCCGGTGGAGTCTCCTTGCTTGAAGCGATAAAAAAAGGGGTAGGGCCTAAGGCCATAGTAAACAGCAAAACGGATGGCGTATTACTTGCCGGACCGGTCTTTGCCCGTGTCTTTTATGGCATCGAGGTTCCAGTAGTTGACAGTCTAGACAAAGATCCCTTTAACACGATAAGGAACGGGGACCACCTAACTGTTGACGGAGATAAAGGCACCGTGGAAGTGACTCGAAGAGGATGAATATACATTCTTACAGCCTATCTAACAAATTCAATGAAATAAAGTTCAAGATAAAACTTCCACCCTACCCCTTGAAGATATGGGAATTAATTGGAAAAGTGATCCAACGAAATACTTCAAGATTGCCAGGAGGACCATCTACAGTATAATAAATCGTGTACCGGAGGAGGAAGGCGATGGAAGATTACGATGCCATAATCATCGGTGGAGGACACAATGGACTCGTATTGGGTAACTACCTGGTAAAGGCTGGCTTAAGAACCCTAATTCTTGAAAGGAGGCTTGAGGTCGGGGGCGGTTTAAGCACGGAGGAGATCACCATTCCGGGATTCCTCCACAATCTGCACTCCTACTTTCACGATACGATCAATGTGATGCCTCCCTTTGTCGATCTGGAGTTGGAAAAATTCAACGCCAGGTATTATCGGCCTCCTGTGCAAGCAGGCATTGCCCTGAAAAGCGGTCATGCCATTACCATGCATACGGACCTGGACAAGACGTGTGCATCCATTGCTCGTGTATCCAAGCACGATGCAGAGGCATATCGGGAGATGACTGAGAATTACATGAGTTTCATGGAGGCGGCTGTCATGCCAGCCCTCTATACTCGACCCCAACCCCCCTCCATGCAACTTGCCATTTTAGAGGGCAGCCCAGAGGGCCTTGATTTCGCCAGAATGGGAAGACTGAGCCCAAGGGATGTCCTGGATGAATACTTCGAAAACGAGCATGTGAAGGCCCTCATTCTCCATCAACTTCCGATTCCAAGAGGGATAGTTCCTGATTATCATGGCCTCGGAACGGTTATTCCTCTGATGGTCAGCCAGGTAGAGCACTCCCAGATCTGTTTAGGAGGCTCACACGTCCTTGCCCATGCCCTTTGGCGGTCATTTTTTGCCAACGGGGGGATGGCTATGGGACTCTCCCATGTCAGCAAGATAGTGGTGGAAAATGGGGAGGCCAAAGGCGTTGAGATCATCGGGGGAGAGAAATACAGGGCTAATAAATTGGTGGCAAGTGCTGTAGACCTCAAACAGACCTTTCTGGAATTGGTTAGAGAGGAAAACCTGGAGGAGAGTTTTGTTAAGAAGATAAAGAATTTCAAGTTAGATGAATTTTCAATTTTCGGTGTGCACATGGCATTGAATGAACCTCCTTCTCACACCTCTGCAAGATTCAACCCGGAGATCGACAAGGCCTTTAAGCTGAACATCGGTCTGGAGACACCAGAAGACTATCGCCTCCTTTGGTCTGAGATAAGAAGGGGGAAGCTTCCGGAACATCTCGGGATGTTCTGTTCCGTGCCCACCCTGTTTGATTCCAGCCAGGCCCCTAAGGGTAAGCATACGGCCTTGATATGGCAACCTGCTCCGTATGATCTAAAGGACGGTGGCCCGGAGAAATGGGACGAGGTGAAGGGGGATTACATGGATCTTTGTATCGAAAAATGGCGTCAGTATGCACCCAACCTGACCGATGAGAACATCTTGAAGAAGACAGCCCTCTCACCTCTGGATATCGAGAGGAAGTTGTACAACATGAAGTCGGGAGGGGTATTTATGGGCCGAGTGATTTTGGGCCAATTGGAATATTTTCGGCCTTTGCCCGAATTGGCCGAGTTCAGAACCCCGATAAATAATCTCTACCTTTGCGGGGCTTGCTGCCATCCGGGAGGAGGGATTATCGGTGCCCCCGGCATTATCGCAGCAGAAATCATTGCCGAGGAC
>SDBV01004076.1_pt1 | contig 21198 bp, 59 predicted proteins | sample 2277081 | NCBI WGS metagenome assembly SDBV01 (sample SAMN10402039, study PRJNA504765) | marine sediment metagenome | isolation source: marine sediment core GS10_PC15, 223 cmbsf | place: Arctic Ocean: Southern Knipovich Ridge | collected 2010 | reverse complement strand
TCGGGTGAACAATGAGCTAAAAACCAAGTTCCACCTCTCAGTTTCCGATACCATTTAAAGTTATTGATTATTTCATTAAATGTTATTTGTGTTTTTGTTTTCATAATTATATTATTTATCTGGGTATTCCATTAAAAAATCTGCTTTACGCTTACTCAATACGATCATAAACTCATGAATGTTACTCCGCTCAGTAGCTTCTATTGCACTCTCTCCGGGCCTACTGCGGTTAAAAACTTTCGTTTCAGCAATTTCAAGTATGCGGCCATACCACCCGAACGCTTCAATCCCGCTCGTTTCAAGCTTTTCTGAATTTCTAGGTCCTTTTCTAACTTGTAGATTAGCATGTTTTGTGAAGAAATAGTCGAAAGCTGATGAATACAAAAAAAAACTTCCCAGACTATATCCATTGTTAAGTCCATGAATATGTCTGCTCTTCTTAGGCTTGTTTTCTCGTCATATAATTCTCCTTTAGGTCTGCACAAGATTGAAATGATGTTAGCTGCTACTTGATACTTTCCACCAGGGCCTTGCTCTCCATATATTTCAAGATCCGCTACCTCTGTGAATTCTATAGTCTGAGTATTCGCCATCGGTTTAGATTCCATTTTTTGTTCAGACTTATCAGGGTTTGCTAAAGCATGATCTGAGGTAGGAAGTATATAAGTCTCTATGATTAAAGGCTTATCAACGTCCCTAAATTCAAATGACTCGATGTTTTTAATATTAGAGTAATCACCGTACAGCAAGCCTAATACTAATTTCTCACAGTACGCTTTATAGAATTCAGTACGCATGTCCCACATGATTTGAGACATTACTTCGCCTGGGATATCAGTGAATACTCTGATGATCTCGCCGTAAAACAGAGGGAATATCTTGATCCTGTCTTCTACTGAAATCTTAGCATGTAGTTTGTTTACGTCTTCATCTCTCGTATCACTTTTTGATACATGAAGATCGTAGAGTTCTCTTATAAGGGTGGGTATGTCGTCAAGAATCTGTTGTATCTCAATAGCCTTGGCGACTGTCATTTCACGCCAAGACTCAAGACACTTATAATTAGTTCCGTTGACGCTTATTATATACATATGTTATCCTACCAGACGACGTTGTGCGCTTCTTCTTAACTCTCTGTTGAACTTATTGAACCTGATAATATCCTTCCCCTGTGCTCTGCGCTCAGTAGATATTTTGTCAACAAGAGTTAATAATTCATTCGACAACTCGTTAGCTTTGTCTATCATGGGATCAGCTTGCACAGCTCTTTCTGGTGGAGTGTCAGTTTCTTCCTCTGCTTTAATGCCTGTATCAGCAAGCCATGTATCAATGCGTTCTTGCATGACTTTAGCACTGTCCTTTTTATCAAAGTCAATATCGTTTTCACCAAGGACAATCTTCAAGATTATCTTGATGCCCGCTTTCTTTGGGCTTGACGCTCGAACATCGTCAATAGATCGTTTAAGAGTACGCGCTCCTGCTGCTTCTATTGCTGGCCCATCGTCAGAGCTTTCTTCAATCTGTCTATCTTGTATCGCTCCAACCTGATTTTCAAGCTTATTCAAATCCATTCCTTTAGGATTGAATGTCTGAGCAAGACTCAGTAAAGCCAAAGATAATTCTTTGTTCTGTTGAGAAATAGTCTCTTCCAAAAGCTCTACTGACCTTTCGTAGTGACCTTCTTTTTGACTAGCTGTTAATGTTTCAAGATCCAATACTTTGAGTTCGTCAATCTCTCGTTGGATTTGTTCTACTTGATTTGAATCGAATCCCATGATTATTAAATTTAGTTATGACAAATATACGTAAATAGTTTAAGTTGCAAATTCTTTGACTTTTCCAATTTCCTGCAAATGGGTTTTATTTTCATTATAAACTTCTTTTTCTATATAAATTATTGGTGCATTTTTAATGACTTCATTTGAAATGCATCGTGTCCAAATTACGCTTAAAGAATTATCTTTAATAGAAAGAGCTTCGTGCTTGAACCACACACCACCTCGTAACCACCTATACAACTTCAATTTATTTATAATGAATCTATTCATTTCGCTGTTTTATTTCCTTCATACCTTTTCTAATTGTTTAATCTCGATCTCTTTGCCTGTTAAAGCGTAGACTAAATTTTGGAGTTGATGGACGTAATAAATATCACACATTGAATCAAATCGCAAGAATGGTATCTTTAGTTTTTTTGTATGGTTAGGTGATTTGTGTGTTATCCATCTTCCACCTTTTTTCATATTAGGATGTATTTTTAGATATTGTCTTATTTCAAACCCCATTCGCTCTAACCATGAGGGAGTTAATTTGATGGGTGTAATTATTACACGACCAGTAAGAAGCATTACTATATCATCTATATCTATTTGATATTCTTTTTCTGTTTTATACTCCTTATTATAAACAGAGCATAAATTCCCTAACCTTAATTCTTCTGCTTTCATATCGCTACTGTTTAGGTTTAGAAGGTTTTCTAGGTTTAATTGGATGCTTTGACATAACTATTTATTTAATGATTAAAAAACGATGGCAAGATTCGATACTTACATGATTCAAAAGGCTTGTTATCCAATAAGGAAAGTCAGCTCTTCCGGGCGGTCAATATGTTTAATGTGTTATCACACGACCGAATTAACGAATCACCCGCTACACGTTTGCCAATGATTAGCCATTCGTCAATGGCACTCAGGATTTGCCGTCCTGAGCTTAGATTTTCGCCACATCGCAGTATAAATATAATCAATTTAAATCACATCTATTCTATTTTTTTGGTCTCAAACGCCCCTCGCAAAGTCTTGGCAATGAAATTGCAGGAAACCGTGTGAGGTGAAATCAATTTAACTATAATGACTAATTATAATTGACAAATAATATGGATGAATTAATAAAATCTGTTCTCAATGAATTAGGAGATACTAAATTTTATGAACTAATTTCTCAACTTAAATGCGAGAATCAAAACTGTGAAGATTACAGTAAATCGCCGATAGCATCGAATTATATTCTAAGATCAGATGGACAAGGATCTTTGGTAGAAGATGATATTTATTGCAACTGCGGAGAATTGGAAAAGAAAGTTAAAGCAGAGGTTCTTCTTTACCGTCAAAAGTCGCCACAATCTTAATGCGCTGAGAACCCATTTCATTATTAAGTTCTTCGGCTAAGGATTTTGCCTGTTTAAGATTAGCACACATTTTCTCGCTCTTTTTTCCATGATGATTGACATAGGCGTTACGAAATGGCTTCCTTAATAGTTCTATGCTTATTAGCTTAGGCTCTAACCACGTAATTAATATTATTATTTGTCTTATAATGTATAGCATTATGTTACTTTGATTTTAGTTTGAGACCATGTACTCAAAATTAAAATACAGAGAATATTTGATTTTATAAATATGTTGTATTTTAGTTCTTATTTTGAGTATTGTAAATATACTAATTTTATATGACATCTATATCAATTATCGCACCTTTTGGCTCGCCTATTTCACTTAGTAAAATATATCTTATCCAATCCCAGGTATGATTATCTCTGTCTACTGGAATCTGTAACTGATTACCGTTCTTATCCACTTGCCATTTGTATAATTTACTCTCTCTGATAAGACCTAAACTTCTCTCGGTGATATTAATCCAATACCGTTTGCCTATATCAATTCCATTTTTAACAGAGTCTTTTCCTTTGGGTGCGGGGTGAATATTCCAGCCCATACGATAAAGTTCTTCTATACTCTTCGGTTCTGCGCTGTCAGCTAGTATTTTACCAGCTTGAGGTATGCCATTCATCCTAAGATGATAGTGAATATTTTTAGTATCTAAGAAGTCAGGCTTGTTGTTAATCAGAGGCGGGACATTAGTAAGCCCTTTCTCGTAAACCATCTCGTCTACCCATAATTCACCGTCTTGTAAACCCAATTCACCAAACGAGGTTGGATCATTAGAGAAGCCAAAATCAAGCCCATAGCCTAATCGTCTGTACTCTTCAGGCATAGCCTTAACTATTCTCGTATTTGGATAAATCAAACCCTCTATCTTGCCGTATAGCCCATCAGCATATATCTTACGTAGTTCAGGATCTTTAATAGCCTCTAGTCGATCTATGAATTTCTGTGATACAAACGGGTTATCTTTATAGGTTGAATGAATCAATTCTACACTAGGCTCTGCTCTTAGTTTATCGTTAAACCAACCGTATTCATCAATAGGATTGAAAGCTAAATACATCTGCGGTGCGCTACCTTTGGTTCTATTAAGTCGTAACATCAATTGAAAATAATCATTCCAAGAGAAGTCACTCGCCTCTTCCATGAAGATAAAATCCCATTCTGTACTCTTAATCTTTTCGGGATCATCAATACTTGAAAACTGCATCAATGAATTACCAAATATTACAGTATGTTCACTTTTATTATGATTGCATTGACGGTAATACCCGTATTCCTTTAGTAACTCTATAATCAGATAATAAGCAGATTGGCGAAGGGCAGGAAATGTTTTACGGGTTACAAGTAGCTTATACCCCTTTTGCTGGGTAAAATAATAAATGAATAATTGATGAAGAGAATGAGATTTACTAGAACCAGCACCGCCAACATTAACTACCGTTTCTGCCTGGCTCTGTAGATTCTTTTCGTAAACTACCGTTACCGGAACGTTTATTGTTTCCATTTACAGGTACAAAGATAATAGGTTTAAAGTCTTTACCATCTTTCCCAGTGTGTTCATTGTAATTCATAGCGATCTTACGGCGTTCGGCATCAGTGCAAAGTAGCCTATATAATGTTATTTGTAGTGTGGCATTATCTGATAAGTACCATTTGTTTCTCAACGTAGCTTTCATTTCATCTTTGTTCTTATTAAGCAACGCCTCTATACTGTCAAGTTCGTTAAGTTTATGCTCGTAGAATGTAGGCTTTGAACAAGGTAAATAAGATACTACTTCTTCAATGAAGATCAGTTTATTTTCTTTAATAGCTTTAATAGCTTTCTTTTCTAGTTCTTTTGTTTTGTAAGCCATATTAGTTTTTCCAGTTATCTTTTTTTATTTCATCTATGACTGAATCAATAGCCATATCCAGTTTTTTTTGTAATTTATATTTAGCGAATCCGAAACTTTCTTTAATCACCTTTCTTTCTTCTTCATCTATTTCATCAAATGATGGGAAAATACCGCCTTTAACTTTAAATACTTCATTATAATACATTTCCAATGCTTTTTCCTTGCCCCGCATAAATCCTTGCTTTATTTTCTCTCTAAATTCGTCCATACTCTAATTTACAACTTTTTTGCTTTACCGTTAATTATCAAAACACTTTCACCTTTTCTTAATACTATCGCCCGCTTCATGCCTGGAAGTTTTACTCTAACGTTATAATCCCCTTCATTGATTAATTTGCCATCGTCTGACTTTGCTATCCCTGATATATTATAACTTTTGTTTGTAGTTTTTAGTTCTTGCATATTTCATTCGATGTTTAGTTAGTGGGGGTTAGACTAAATTTAAATGTTTCATTAATTCACCTAAATCTCCTATAAAATCTATTCCTTCTAAGCATTCTTTACAAGTCCATACTTCGCCTAATTCGGGTTGATCTGGATCATAAAATCTCTTTTCCTGATCCGTATCTTTTCTACAATGAATGCAATAATAATTTCGTGTCTCCATCATTCACTCGCTTTTATTAGTTAGATTAAGCACTTTAGTATGAACTCAATTATATTTCTAATCATTATCTTTTATTAGTCTTTTTGCTTGACTTTTGCCACTTCAAATTGAGTGTTTTTACAATAAGCCTCTAATGCTAATTTGATATTATCAGGATTTAACCATTGCTGTTCATTAGGCTTATCCCATTTTATTTTTACTATTGTTTCCATCTTGGTTTGCTTTTATTAATTGGGTGTAAAATCTATTTCAACTTCAATATAACCAGAGCCTTTACAACTTTGACATTGAACCTGTATTGGAATTGGACAATATCCTGTGCATTCTCCACTTTCGTCATGGTGTCCATATTCGTGAGAGTGAGCCGATTCTTGATTCCAGCCATCACCTTTACAAATTGAACATTTTATCGTTTCACTCATCATTCACTCACCTTTATTGGGGGGCTTGGTGTCCACATGATAACATTCGCATATTTCACATTGCCTAAGATATTTAGATTCTACCCTGTACTCATGAAAACAAATACCAAATATTTTATAAATTAATCTTTTCATCTCGCTTATATCACTTTCATTAGTTAGTAAGATTTTCTTTTAATTGCTTTAAGACAGCATATAGAGGGTCACCTGATATAATTATATAATCATACACAATTTTTAATTGCTCCTTTGTTAAAGATTCTAGTTCTGTTTCGTGAAAACTATAATCGGCAGGTCTACATACACATTGAACTCTCATTAATTCTGTCATGTAACTTTTATTAAAAGGTTACTCTAATATAATCAAATTTCCATTCTTATTTGAGCTGTTTGTTCTTTAATTCTCTTTAATGCTGAGTCGTAATATTCTTTATCAATTTCAAAAGCTGTTAAGTCAAAATCAAGATAGTGACATGCAATGGCTATGCTTCCTGAACCCATGTGGGTGTCTAAAATCTTGTCGCCTTCTTTGGCGTAGTTGTGGAGTAGCCATTTGTATAAAGCAACTGGTTTTTTAGTAGGATGAAATTTATATGGGTCTAAATTAGCTTTTCCTCTTGGTAATGTAAAAACTCTTAATGCTCTTTCAAAACTTGTATAAGCTAATTCACCGTCAGCTAAACTAAAATCTCTTTGTCCTTTATCCCAAAATATCCAACCCATACTTGGTTTTAAATATTCAACCATATAATTAGCACCCCATATTATCTGATTCTTTGAAATCCTAAAAAGTTCATTCCAATATACTGCAGTTGGTATTTCTTTATCCCATTCTTTCGTTTCTCTTTCTATCCAGCCAGTTCCTGTATGTTTTTTAGCAAAGTTTATCCCGTAAGGGACATCTACTATAGCCAAGTCAAACTCATCATCTTTCATCTTTGGGAGATAATCCATACAGTCTTCGTTGAATATTTGCAGATTGGGATTCATATTATCTTAGCTTCTAGTCTCAATGGTTTTCAATTAATGCTCCACCGTAAACTTTAGTTTCTCTTTGTTCTTTAAGGTTTAATACAATGGCTTTAGCTGTTTCAAATTCCATGTAATTGCTTTTAGTCCAGTCTTTATAAAGTACATCCCATGCGCTTTCTGCAAAGTCATATCCGTGATTTTTCCATCTTTCATTGTTTACTACCTTTTCACAAACTCCATCGTCCATCAAAAATACATAAGTCTCGTTATGTCTGTTTACCCGGTAACGTTCTTTGACTTGTAGAGAGACTTTAGAGTTCATGATTATTTAGCACCAACCTTTTGCAGTTCTGTTAGATAAAAATAATTTTAGCGGTTCTTTTCTTTTGTTATTTAGCTTTGAGCAATCAGGACATATTCTTAAAAATGATTTTAGATTAGATGAAATTTCATCACCACATTCTTGGCAATATCCGTTTGGTTTTTCTGTTTTCATAATTCTTTAAGTTTAGCTTTTAACATTTCTTCGATCTTGTCTAAATCTACTTTGGTTCTGTCGTTTTTAATCTCTTGTAACCTTTCGTAAATATCGTTTCCTCTTAATTCTTTAACTTTTTCTCTGAACTTTTTATATAAACTTCGTCCCGCGTAAGGGTGCTGTCTTGTTCTGCCGTGATTCTCGTGTCCGTGAGCGTGGTAATTATGTTCTATGTTTGTTATACAAATCCCTGAAAGTAAAGAATATCTGAGCGCAAGATTAGCTTTTCCATGAATGTGATGTGCTTCTAAAATAACGTTCATTCCGCAAGCCCCTGAAACTTCAGAGGTATACCCAGCGCGTTTTTTAATCAATTTTGCCCAAAGTGTATCTAGTCTTTTTTGTTGAGGGGTCATTCTATTGTTCAGTTAAGATTAGATCAATTTTATACGTGTGTCCACTTTTCATTCTTATTGTCATGTAGTTATTAAAGCTATCTACTTTCACTATATTGGTATAATCTAAGCCGTAGTGTTTTAAAAGAATCTTAATAAAAGCGTGTTGTAATCTATAAGTCATATATTCTCCTTTACTTCGTTGTAGGCTTCGTTAAATTCTCTAGCGTTACAATGTGAATAAGCGTTATAAATTAAGTCCCAATCAGTATACCAATATGATTTCTGGACTGTATATCTATTCATTGCAATACCTTTTTCAATCATAACTATTATTACTGATTCATCGTCATTTAGTCTTACCCATTCAGTACGCCCTAGCTTAGTGTTCTTTCGGTAGGTCATTTGTTTTCTTTTACAAATATTTCATAATCTTCAAGTGTTATAAATATTCTGTTTGGCTCTTTGCTCTTTACGTATTTAACAAAACTTTCTGGGGTATATTCATTGGTTCTCATTAGCCAATTCTGCAAAGCTGCATCAAAGGAATTAACTGCGCCTTCCATATTTTCAAAGTCATTTACTATTATGAATTTTGTACCATTTGGTAGCTCAATATCTGTTTTATTGAGTCTTGTTACTTTATCTTTCATTTCATTAAATCTCCTGTGTTTTTAGGTTAGCTTAGTAAGAATCACATCCTTTTACGAATTCACTATATTCTTTTTTTGTCATACCAATACCTTTAATTTTCACTTCTGCGTTCCTTGTATCATCATCTAAATCGGTATCAACCATTGTTATATTATCCATAATTTCATCCAGTGTTTCGCAAATGGTATAATCATATTCAACATTACCACAATCAATAAAGTCAATTCTATAATAAAGATATTTTGTTTCTTCGCTCATAATTTCTATTTAAAACTGTCCATGTAATTGCCTTGCCATTAAATATATTTAGATGCTAATTCATCAATTAATTCGGCTAATTGCCTTATAAAATCCCAATCAGTTAAAGTATAAGTTGCATGTATATCGTAAGAGCATTCTTTGAACTTACCATCCTTAAACTTAATTGCACCATGATACCTTTTGGTTTTATTCCCGTCTATTATCGGAACTTCTATATCAAATATATAAGTATCGCTTGTGTTCTTTATAATTTCAAATGAATTTTTATTACCCATAATCTATTTTGTTTTTATTAGTTCGCTAATTTTCTTGGGTTCATGGTTGCTTGATCTATTGAAACTCTGTAAGTAGTTGCCCGGCATCTTTGTTATTTGCTCAGTCTCTTTTTTAGGATTGAACTTCTTATCGTTGCGAATAAATCTTTGTATTCTTTTCTTTAAATCCCATGTAGTTTGCATTTCAAATCTCATCTTGGTTTTAGATCGGTTAGCCTCTGACCAGTAATCAATGAATTCTTTATAAATGGCTTCGTTACTATTAAGTAATAGTACCATAGCACCGACTTCATGTCTAAAATCCATCTCTCTTCTATGAAGATCATCACTTATCACTTTACCAGTACCTTGACAGTGGGGGCAGATCATGATTATAGTTTTTCTATGTCGTAAACGTCTTCAATAATTGGGTCACTTATAAATGTTTGTATTGAACCTACGTGTTTGTGTCCATTATTATCTTTTCCCCAGACTACAAACAAACCCCAATCGTTTTTTAAGGTTTCTTGTAAATCACCTAATTCCCATTTTATTTCATTTGTTAAAATAATTATCATAATCTTTACTTTGATCTGTTAGTTAATCTTTCAATTTCTTTAGCCATGTTATTCATTTCTATAATGACAGCTTTTCTTTTTGGATGGTCTATGCCTAATATTAATGATAGCTCCTTCGCGTATTTAAAATGCTCCCAATAATTATATCTTAATATTTCAAGTTCATTCGTTTTCTTCATATTCTTTAATGTCTCTTTCTAACATTTTAACTTTCCCATCTTCTTTATAATCAGGATTTGTAAATGATATATACGCCCACCGATTTTCTTTTGGCATAACATCATCTTTACGCATCATACCAATATCAAACTTTGAATAAATTCCCTCCCAATACGTATCCTCTCCATCATTATCCCCCTCAGAGTTTGCTAAATAATCATAAATACAAATCTCAACTCCATCAGGTAATAAATTTATCCTTTTTAAAAGTTCTTCTTTTTTCATATACTTTACGCTTTGTTTATATTTGAAATATGTTCGTTGATTAATTCAATGTCACCATCTACAATATCAGCAAATTGACCCCATAAAGAATAATTGTTTATTCTATGTTTCTTGTTGAAAAGTTCCATTTTTTCTATCATTTCACTCCTCACAGTTTCTAAGTCTTGTTTTCGTAATTGGTTGATATTGTTAATTAATTCCCCCTTATTTATTGCGTTTATATGGAACCCTATCCATTTACTAGCTAATTTTTCTACTGTTTTCATGATTTCTTATTTGATTAATCCAATATTTAAAATTATGTTCAATACTTTTTTGACTTGCCTCTAAATTAGTTAAGCCATTACGATACCAAAATGCAAAATCTAACATATCTTCTTTTGTAAACGTTTTCTTTTTCATAATTTCTCTTTTTTACACACCGACTCTTTTACTGCATCTTATATATTAAATGAACTATTGACCATAATTCTATCCCAAATTCGTGCGATTCTTTAAACTCTTTTTTACATTGCACAGAGCAACTTTGACGTAGGTCGCCCCTACAATTATCGCATCCATTAGTAGGATAATGTTTATCTTGGAATCTAATAATCCTTGTTCTAAGAAATGAACATTTATCAGAACATATAATGCTGTTTATTTCTTTTTTTACTTCATTATTACATACTACACATTTCATAATTTCTATTTTATTTTATCGTTTATTTCTTCGTGATTAATTCTTTTAAGCTTTTAGCTTCACTATTATGATTACTCGATCTCTCTTTCCAATGCGGACTATGTAAATTACCGTAACCTGATGGTGCTTTCTCGGTTTGTTTTTTACTTTGCTTTCCTAGATTCATTAACTTTGAGGCGTTGTAATAAAGGTATTTAAAACCTGTAATGTTCTTAGCGTGAAATTCATCTGATAATCCTAACTCGACCAAACGCTTAATTAATTCAACCGCGTCGCCGCGCGGAAATTCCTTCTCCATTTTTTTAAGAAGTAGATTACAGTAGTTACGGTTTTGTGTTTTAGTACCATCTATTAAAACCTTTTCCTCTAAAAAAGAATGCAATTCATTAATAGCGGGTTTCCCGTACTCCGTAGGAGTATCTTTTTTCTTCTTAACAATAACAGTATCATTTACATTAACACTATCATTAACACTAACACTAACAGTTGAATGTGTTGCCTCTTGTTGATTTTGTTCAACACTTTTAACACTTGTTGCTTTTGTTGGTTTCTTTCTACTCTTAGCACTAGCTATTCCTGCTTTTGAACGGCTAGATTTTATACCATTCCACTTTTCTAAATCCCTTTTTAATTGCTGTTTGATAGGCTCAAAAGTTAGTTCAATTAATATGTCTTTAGTCTTAGGATTTAGGCCGTTTACATACTCAAGTATATGAACAAATAGATCACCCGCTTTATCTCTGGGCATCTTTTGTACTGTATGTATCAAGTCAGTATAAAGTATAAATGAACTTTTATCTTTCATCACATAACATATAGTTAGTAGGAAACAAAAACACCCCCCTAGTCTTACAAAATGCCAAAGGCACTATGCGTCGCTAAGAGGGCGTAATTGTTTTGGATGAAAACACCTCAAGGAAAGAGGTTCTTTTATTCCGATATGTAAAGGGGAATTTGTCATTACTTTCCTTAATTTATTATCATCCATAACACAAAACTACTAAAAACCAATGTGAAAACAAAACTTTATTTTACTTTATTTATCTCTGTTAACAATAAATTGGCAAACCCAACAAACAATACCCCATTTAATATTGACATATTTGTAACTTCCATGTGGGATAATGTAACTACAATCATCATTATGCCATTAAATAATAAAATTATGCCAAACATTGTTTTAATTAAATTTTCCATAACTATTTATTTAGTTCGTTAGATAATTTTCTCAATATCTTTAGTATCAACCGCAAAAGAACCTGAAATCTTTAATATCATAATAGTCAAATCAAATGATTTTGTCCTATCATATATAGCTTGAATAACCTTATCTTCTTCTGAAAAGGATGATTTAATTTCATTAAGTATTCTGTCTTTCATCTTAACTATTATTTAGAGTGGTTAATTAATTGCCATTTCATAGATTCCTTTGTTTATTCTCTCGCTTGCTTCATGTACTGATAAATCTTCGTCCCATACTTCCATTTCGTAGATAGTTTGTTCTACTGCCTGGAGTCCTACTAATGTATTCATTTCTTCAAACGATGTGCATAAATTTAAATCTTCTTTAGTAAATTCAAATGAATCTTCAATTTTTTTAATTTCTTTCCAATCATACGGCAATGAATCGAGTTGCTCTTTCCCTAATGATTTTTTTGTATTTTCCATAAAATTTATATTATGAAGAGGAATACCCCAACACATTATATATGGACTAAATCCTTTCGCTTGTACCATATTGCCTATGGCACACGAACAACTATCCATATATTTCAATTCTCCTTTTAAATATGCTGTTACTAATACATCTACTGTTTCATAATATCTTTTGTGGTTTTTCATATTCGTTTATTTAGATTGGTTAAATATTTCAAGTAATTCATCCAATTTATTACTAAGTTCCTCAAGGCTTACATCCATGATATTTGACTTTTTAAATCGTTTAATAAGCCATTTAATAATATCCTTATGCGCCCTAGTATATCCCGTTTCAATACCCCGTTGGTAAGATTCGTTCATTACTTTTTCAATGTCAGTTTTCATATTCCTAGTTCTTTTTTAGTTTTAGTAATTATTATCCATTCTTTGTTAGTCGCTGTGCCGATAGACAGTAAGGCACGAGTATAATTGAACCAATTAAAATTATAATCTTTATATAAGTGTTTTTTCCGTTCTACCCACTCACTCGCCTGTTCCTCTGAAACCTCTGATAGCTTGCCTGAATAGAGAACGCCATTACTGTTAAAATCAAGCTCCATGTGTACCTCTGATTGATTGTCATATCCAAATAATTCTATTCCGTCTTTTAGTTTCATAGAGATTCTATTTGATTGCCCAAGCAGTCATTTTATGAGGGAATAACGTGAATAAGATACTACCCTGCCGTTTGCGGTACTACCTTTCATTCGTTCGGACTTGATGTTATGAGTCTTTTTAAGCTGTCTGATGTATTCAGCTAATCTTGTGATGTGGTAGGCTTCGATAGCAGTCCAAGACGTTATGAAATTGTGTTTTTTTAAATGTGATAGTATTAATTCTTTCTGTGTCATTTCGTTTAATTTAAGTTAGTAAAAATATTAAAGCTCCAAATAATACTATAAGCATTATACCCGTTTCGATGGCTTCGCGGTAGGTTGGTTTCATAAACCTGCTTTTTCTAACATCATTACAATACCTCTCATGTCTCGTTTGAATTGAAGTGGAGAGTCTTTGTAATTGACTACACTTACATTATTTATTAATCCCGGATAGCGGTTCGGGCTTATATGCATATCAGCTAATGCCATACGAATCCATCCACGCCTAAAGCCATCTAAAGCTTCTAGTTTTATATATATGTTTCTCTTAAAGTCATGCGACTCAAAGCTCTTTTTATAATTGCAATCCAGCGTTTTAACCATAACAGCTCCAGCAAAGCAGACTGAACATACCCCGTTAGGCTCATGCCAATCGCCCATATTCACTTCATACTTTTTGCTTCTTTCTACCTTCTTTAAATCTTCTAAAGCAACCTTAATTAATTCAGAAGGCTTGTCGGGTAATTCATTTTTAGTTTTCATATTTAATATATTTTAGGTAATCTTATCTATCGTTTTACTGTTATCTAATTATACTTCTCGTCTTGAATTGAAATCTTCGCTTATGAGCATCTTGAGCCTCGATTGGATAACACTCACTAACCTCTCAATGTCCTTATACAGAGCTCCTATCGCTTCGCTACGATAGTTCTCGTATGTCTCACGGTCGTAAATATCCTTGTGCTTAACTTTAGCTTGAGCCCATTTCTGCCCTTGTGTACCGTCATTGTCCATAATAAAAGAACTGTTAGTCTTGAATACCCTAAAAACATAAGTCGAATTAAAAGCCATTCTACACTCCGCGCTGTATTGTCCTAAGTTGATAAGAAGAAGGGCAAGTTTCGCCCCGGCTCTACTTAGCTGATCGCCTGTCCATTCGTTCATCTCTTTAGCGTTTAAAGTAGCAACGATGTTCATTAAATCTTTTATGACTTGGTTCTCATCTCTTAAAGAGATAAGATCGTCAACGCATTTTTGGATTTGAGTATCTAAGTCCATAGTTTTATGATTGATTCGCGATGTCATCTACTTGATCTTGATAATAAGATGGTAAGTCCAACCCTCGATGGTTTGCCATCTCTATTATTAAATCTTTCATTCCTTTATTTTTGGATTTAAGCCAATCTATATACCTGTGTAAATCTTTTTCATAATCATAGTAATTAAACCCAAACAATTTATTATTTACAATATGTGCATAGTCTGTTCTATCTGGTAGTTTCATAGTTGTTTGTTTAGAACGGAAGTTTAGTTCCTTCGTCGTTTAAGTTTTCGTCTGGCTTTTGTTCAGCTTTGGATGTGTCGGTAATGGGTTCGCCCTTATTCCATTTCTCTAAAATCAAATGAACTTTTGACATATCACTTTCAAGTTCCTCGATTCTTTTAAATGCTTCTTCTAATCCAACTTCAGGTGATTGATATTTATGGCCATCTTCATCATTGGCATATTCTTTAGGTGCTTCCTTACGATCCTTGTCAGTTATAAACCTTACCCTATTGGCATATTTAGGGTCTTTATCAGGGTCTACAAAAAAGAATAATTCAACCTCTTGTCCTTTACGGGCTTGCATAGCATCTACTTGCTCTTGGCTTTTTAAAGAACCGTTCCACCATTCATCGTTTACTTTAATTCCATAAGACCACCATTGACCCCATTGCCCATCTTGTGGGTCTTTAATACTTATTGCCTCAATCTTGACCTTTTTAATTCCTTGCATTTTAATTTTGGTTTACTTCGTGAATAATAATAGTGTTGTTTTCTAATGAAGCTCTTAATATTTCAAGCATTAACATAACAGTATCATTGTCAATGTCGCTTATATCAAAAGTCTCTGATTCTATTATTTCCTTTAAGTCAGGGTCGTTAACAGATTCACCAAACTTAAACGCAGTAGTTAGCATCGTCATAAGGCTGGCTTCTTTTATCATATATGTTTTATTAAGTTTTTTCATTTGTCCTTTTTTTCAAGTTCTTTGTTTAAATCGTTAACCCTAGCGTTGCCGGGATTATCTAGTACACTCTGCTGATTCGATTTTAGTGTAACCAACATTTCTTTAAAGTCTTTCCAAGTAAATAGAGGACTAAGTATTTCGTTCTTCATCACTTCTTGTTGGTCGTGATCTATTGTAGAACTTCTTAACAAGTCTGATAAGTCTTGCTTTTGCTCCATTGTAGCCTCACCTGCGCTGATTTCTCTAAGATTGTCATAACAAGTCTGAACCATGTCATAAAAGCTACCTAAAGGCTCTGTATCGTTTAATTTGAGCTTCCCTGCAACAACCAAATCTTTAATAGTGTACATCGCTACCGCGCTTCTGATAGAGCGTTGTTCTCCCATCTGCATTATTTGTTCAAAGGATGGGCTTTGTTTTTTCTTTTCTGCCATTGTGTTAGTTTTTAAGGACTTCCTTTAGATTGATTATGTCTACACGTCCTGCGATGAAATCAAGGATGTTTTTATCATATTTTTTAAATCCACGAGTGTTAATAATTGTTTCTAAAGCAGTATATGGTCTCATAGGTGCATTCGATATAAAATATCTTATGTCTGAAAGGTCATCATCGGTTGCCTTTCCCATTTTATATCGTCTTACTATTTTGGTTGCACACAATTTTATAAGTGTGTTCGCTCTTTTTGAGTGACAATTTCCAGTAGATAGTCCATAAATACAATTATCTATTTCATCTGGATTAAATAATGCCCAAATAAGTTTTTCCTTTTCTCTTGGAGTTAGATACTTCTTAAGGTTAAAGGCTTCTTTAATGGCAGCTTGAACAATTTTTTTGTGTTTCATAATTATTTCCTGATTTTTAAAATGTTAAGATTGGCAAACTCACCATGATATATAATAGCAGCTTTATCCCTTGCTATCGCGGCTCGGATTTCTGATTTAAAATTTCCTAAATGTATAGAATTATCGTTATATTTAATTTGAGCATGCCAATATTTATAATCCTTTTTTGGATGCCTTATCGTTAGGATGCTCACCCCGCAATATTTGCTTGTTGAATTTTTAGCTGATTTACGATTATGAGAATTTTGTAACCTTGTACATATTCTTAAATTATTTCGTTGATTATTTAATCCGTCATGGTCAATATGATCTGTAAATATTTTAGGGTTATTTAATCCTAAAATTAAGCGATGCATTCTCATTTTATTTCTAACTGCATAAACAGTATCATTCTTATTAACCAATGCAGTCCAGTGATATTGATTTAAGTATTCAAAGTCCTCATTATCAACTTTGGTATAATACCCACGTGTTAATTTAATCCGCTTCATACTATTTGAATTTATTAAAGAACTCTTTTACAAGTTCTTTTTCGTTCTCGCTTATATATTCATCCACTTCTAAAGCGTAAGGCAAAGGGTTTGATACGTATTGAGTTGGTGTGGGGTGTAGCCAAACTAAACCATGTTCGGCGTATTCATCCCTGACCCAGTCTTGGAATTGATCTATCGGGTAAAAAGTAGAGCCGAAGTCTTCTTTATTCCCTTCAATCCAACCTATTTCTAAAGTTCGATCTTCTATTTCGTGAAAGGCGTAAGTTCTTGAGGCTTGTTTTATTGCTTGTATGTCGTGTAGTTCGGTGCTCATAGTTTTATAATTTAGTGAGCGTTTACAGTTAATATTTCTTCTTTTTGCTTTTCCATAAATTCAGTTGCTTCTTCCCAGTCTTGGAGTGGTACAAAGTATTTAGAATAATAATGCTTGTAAGGATATTCATAAAATTCAAACATAATAGCGTTTTTTATCTCCCCAGATTTATGAATTCTTTTAACCGTAACAACTTCTTCATATTTAGGCAGAGTTACTATTTCACCTTCTTTATCTCTCCAATTGCCAACACAAATACAAACTACTTTATTATTTTGTTTCATAATTTACTTTTTAATTAATTCACTTAATTTTTTAGGTTCGCTATTGTTTCATGTTACTGATCTTGCTCTATTAATTATTAATATATCTCCTGAATAAAATTTAGTACCCTCTTCTTTTAAACAGTCTATAAGTACAAGTAATTCTTTGATTGATTTTTGAGCATCCTCGTTTCCAAACTTTATAAGAGTCTTAATTTCTTTATTAAGACGTTTCTTATTCCATCCGTGCATCGTTATGCCAATCCAAATTTGATCTGTTTCTTCTTTCATATCATCTTTTTACATCGATTACATGTTACTTCTTTCTTCTCAGTTGTTAGTTGATATATATCTGCTGAAGCACCACATAAGGAGCCAAGTGGTAAATAATTATAATCAAATACATGGTGAATTTTCATAAGTGTAAATTGATTATTTAATTTCATTCCTTTTATAGCCTTACCATTCTTTAGGTTATCTGGGGGGTTTTTTATATTCCATAAATCCAACTCCTTTTTAGATTCTATTTGAGCCACCCAACCCACTAATGGGATATATCTTGCTATTGCGTTTACATATTTCATATTATATAGTTTAATAATATAGAACCCAATATTGGAACCACAATCATTATTACAATAACAATTACAAATACTGTTTCACTTCCAAGAAAATCTGCTATTCTATCTTTCATGTTAATCCCTCCTATCACCATTTAAAAATCTCATTAATTTATCTAATCTATCTAGCTGTTCTTTCATTACAAACCATTTTTGCCAATTACCATTTACATCTGATTCCATATCAGGATTCATGTTCATGTCTCCAAACGTTTTCATTATAGTATTTTGAGTTTCCGCTAATGTTTTCATTCCATTAGCATCTAAAGACTCTATTATTTTTTTTAACTCTTCATTTGTCATGACATTTATTTATCTTTTGTTTAGGTTATTGGATTTTATCTTGCATAACAAATGCACTGGTCTAATTGGTAGCCTCCGCACCTAACGCATTTAGTGTAATTTTTAAATTCAGCCCAATATATATGTGAATACCCTTCCTGCCAATCAAGCATTAGCTCTAAAACGTATTCATCCTTTTGCTCTTTAGGTGTTAATAGCATCATATTGTCTTTAGTAATTTTCATAAAGTAAAGCTACAAATAAGTTTTAATAAAAACAAATAATAATGTATATAAATAGCGTATAGCTCATAACTCATTGATAATCAATATGATAAAATTACGAATTATTCGGGGGTCTGCCTCGTTTTACGTCTCTTTTGAGGACTTTTTCAATCTCTGATTCAGCTATTAATACAAGTTCGTATTCGGTGTGTGATTTGATTTCGCCTTCCCTAATAAGCTGATAAATACGTTGATTAGATAGCTTAACTTTCTTAGCAAATTGTGATACAGTATAATTCATTTATGCAAATTTAACGCTTTATTTTAAATAAAACAAATAAAAGTATAAAAACGAACCTCACAGGCTCTCTCTAAGCAACGTAAAAAATAAAGTCATACTTGAGTAAGGAAACGACTGAGCACAAAAGTATATTAGGACCGAGGAATTATACAAACCGCCACCGCACCAGTCAGCCAAAATACTTTCGGTCTTTGACCTCTCAGTCTTTTATCGGTTTGTATTTGTGAGCAAACTTAAAACAAGGCACATTGGTCTTATAATTACCATTATAGTTAAATAGAACGTGGATGTAAAATAAATTAAAATAAGCGTCAGCTTATCTTGTAGTTAAAACTGCGAAATCTTTAGCCAGACAGGATTAGTTGTGCTCATGCCGTTAATGGCGTGGGTGCAGTCTGTTTGTCTGGCAGGTGCTTCGCAGTACCTTACTATGGATAGGCTGCATCAGCCCACGCTTATTCATTATTAACAAGTCTTGGGGCTGGGGCATATTTGACTAGCCATGAAATATTTACTCGCATTGCTTATGCTCATTTCCTTATCAAGCTATTCCCAAAATCCTGATATTGACAACGCTGGAAAAGAACTTATTAAGTTTGAAAAGAACTTTTATATCGGAGCTGTAACAAATCTTGTTTTAGCTCCGATATTTTATGCATTAGGCGCCGCCATACCTGAATTTGCCTTGCCTATGTTTTTTATTGGTGTAGCATTGAGTGTTATTGGTACTGGATTTATTTTAGAAAGCTTTTTTCATGTAGGTAATGCCGGAAGGTATCTGTTAGGAAATCAATTAGAATAATGGGAACAGTAATAAGAGCTGGAGATCACGATCAAGAAAAAAGAGATGACACTTCTAAAAAAAGATTTAATATAAATCTTGTTCTTACTATTATTGTAATAATCGTTGCAGTATTAGCTCTAATTCTCGGTTTTTTTCAATTAAAGCAATCTCATAAAATATCACGCATAGAAGTACAACTATTGCGGCAACAAGAAACAAACCATATGCTGTCTTTCCGTCTGGGCAACCTCGAGAATCAAGTAATGCTGTTGGAGAACACCAATAAAGAACTTTCCAAAAAAATCCACTCATTATCTACCCCTCCACAACCGTAAGTAACATAATGCATTAATATTATAAGACAAAAGTGCCATAAGCTTTGTTTTAATGACTTTTATAGTTTTCGTTCCTTGAACTTCACAATAAAAAGTCATACGTTTGCTCACAATATAAGAAAAATTTAGACATAAAAAAGGGATAACCCGAAAGCTATCCCCTGTTGATTACGTAACTTATTAAGTTAATCGCTTTTTTTATTCATATAGACGCCAATGTCGGCTGCGCCCTGAGCAAGAAGTAGGCCTACTATTGTCATCCAGATTTTTTCTACGGTATCCTCGGGCACGCCTAATTTAGTAGCAATAATAGGAATCACAATACCACCGAGGGCATACCAGAACTTCTTTGATCCAAAAATTTTTCTAATCAACCATTTTTTCATAATATAATTATTTAAGGGTTTACTATTTTTAAAGTGTCCATGCCAGTCCAACGACAATCTAAATGATTCCATGTTTTCGTAAAAGCTACATTCTCGATTGTAGTCAGTCCAACCTTTTTATAAATATCAAAATTATCTTCAATCTCTTTTTGTACTTCCTCTGGTGTTACGTCTTCGACTTTAACATCACCTGCTCGCCCGAATCTATGTTGACTCAATTTAGCTCCTACCTTTGTATAAGGCGGTCTAAACCCACTCATGTTATATCCTGCTCCGTTAATCGTAATAGGCTTGCCTAATCTGTCTCTTAATAGTTGTACTATATGAATCACACGTTGATCTATAAACCAAATACAACTATTGCCCCATCTTCTGTAAGTTGTTCTTGGCATAAACTCTTTTAGAGAAAAGTTTTGACTTACTTTCATGGTTTGACTTTGACTTTTCTTGCAACACCATTACTCTTATCTCCTGGTACTTTAAAAGCTTCCTTTATCTTTTGACTGAAATAGACACAGTTACTTGCATGATCCATTCCTGCGCCCCTTGTTAGCGCATCAAGCAAAACTAATAATTGATCGGCTTCAATTTTTGTTAATTCAATCGTTGCTTTAGCTTTCATATTATATCTATTTTCCCTGCTAAAGTAGGATTTATTTCGATTATTTTATCTCTTACTTCTTCTTCTTGCTTACGAGGGGTATAAATCGGTGTAGTTTTGGTTCCATACCACTCTGTATCTAAAAGAGTGAAATCAATAGATCCGCAATCAAGATCAGCACTAATAGGTTGCTTGTCTATACTTGTGACGTTCTTAAAACAATCGAGGTAAATATGAAATGTGGTTGTTGGATTTCCATCGTCATCCACGCCTTGAGAAATACTACTAGGTCTTAATTTCATATGCATTGCCGAGTAAGAATTACCTGACTTGTCTTTGATTGTTGAATTAAATTTGAGTGCCATATCTATAATTTTAATCAGTTGAAAGCCATCCCATTAAGTGCCATACTAC
>SDBV01004075.1_pt1 | contig 21200 bp, 14 predicted proteins | sample 2277081 | NCBI WGS metagenome assembly SDBV01 (sample SAMN10402039, study PRJNA504765) | marine sediment metagenome | isolation source: marine sediment core GS10_PC15, 223 cmbsf | place: Arctic Ocean: Southern Knipovich Ridge | collected 2010 | reverse complement strand
ACAGGTTGTAAATCAAAAATATTTTGTTCAAGATGACTTTATTAATTTTATAGACAAGAACTCATTTGAATATAGTTATGATGATTTCAATATAAAGAGTTGGAATTTGGCAAAACCCGAAGAAATCGCTTTAGGTAAAAAAATGGGTTCGAAAGGCTATACGCTTGAAGAATTGGGTACTAAAATTAGATTAGGGATTGCCACGGGTTCAAATGAGGCCTTTGTATTAGATGAGCGAAAAGCAAATATGTTGCGAGCAAATGACCCCAATATTGCTGATTTGATCAAACCAGTATTAAGAGGGAGAGATATTTCGAGATATAGCTATGAACAAGAGAAATTTATCTTGCTCACGAAAAATGGGATTGATGTAGAAAAGGACTTTCCTGCTGTTTTTGAATATTTGAATTCATTTGGCGATGATTTTAAAAAACGAGGAGCAAAAGGAAATCATTGGACGAATTTAAGGGCCTGTTCATTCTTTGAAGATTTTAAACTACCAAAGTTGATATGGATAGAATTGACAGATATAAATAAATTTGCAATATGTTATGATGAAATCTATCTTTTAAATAGTGCATATTTTTTATTACCTCCGCAAGATTTGGATATAAACTTCTTGGCTGGTTTATTAAATTCAAATTCCATAAAATTTTATTTGAAATTAATAGCTAATACAAGTGGTGTAGGCACAACAAGGTGGATTAATATTTATGTTAAAGAATTTCCGATTAGTCGAAATAGCGGCATTGAATCAAGTATCATAAATGCTGTTAATCAAATTTCGGACCTTAAAAAGCACCCCCCCCAAGCTGACACCACCGACCTTGAAAATCAAATAGACCAATTAGTTTACAAACTTTACGACCTGACCGTAGAAGAAATTGCCATAATTGAAAACGGAGTAAAATAAAACAGATGAAAGCAAACGAATTACAGATAAATAACTTTTTGCAAGCGCCCAATGTGCAGTTTGTAATTCCTGTTTATCAGCGAAACTATGATTGGACAAATACCGAATGCAAAGAATTACTCAATGATATTATTTCGGTAGAAGCAGAAGATAGAGGAACACATTTTATAGGAAGCATTGTATTTGTTCACGAAGGTGCTTATAGCGCCAGCGAAGTAAAAGAATTGGTGATCATAGATGGTCAACAGCGGTTAACAACCATCAATATTTTATATGTGGCGCTGTACCGTTTCCCCCTGCTGGCGCTTGTAGCTCGTGTCCGTATTTCTACTTTACGAAGATAAAACAAGCTCTGAAAGAGCGAGATATAATAGCCCGGTGCAACGCACCGGGTATCAGAAGTAATAGTGATTTAGCCCTGTAAGGGCGGAATATCTCGCCCTTACAGGGCTAAATAGCATATTCGGAATCAATCACAGGGTTTCACCCTGTGCTAATATATTTAAGCCTTTCAGGCTTGTGCTCAATACATTGTATCTTCGTAAAGTAGAAGTATATACTAATTCTAAAAACAGGTATATTTTCTATATGAGTCGTAAATATAAATTTTACAATAAGAAGGGTTTGTATTTTGTAAATTTTGCTACGGTATATTGGCTGGATGCCTGGCCTGTCCGGCAGGTTTTTACCAGAGACCAATATGAATATGACAGAGCAGGCGTTAAAAACAGCAATATAAAGGGGAAGCAGTTGTGGCAGCAGCATAATTAACCAATTCAGTTAAGTAGACCTGAAGTAATTAATTAAAAGGCAGATTATATTCATCTCAATCCTATAGAAGCAGGATTTGTTACAGTGTCGTATTATTGGAAGTATAGTAGCGCAATTGATTATAGCGAAAGAAAAGGATTACCGAAAATTGATTATCTTTAGAATGTTGGACACGAGCTACAATCTCGCGCCAGCTCTGGGGCTTGAACTCGATGATAAAGGAAGACTGCTAAATGCAGACAGATTCAGAAAAAAATAGCGTAACTATTTGAATAATATTTTTAAATCAGGAGAACACTACTTATCAACAGATTTTGCCCTATCATTAAAAAAATCTACAATCATCCTTTTCGGAATTTCATGTGAGAGCACTCGGTTCGGGATATTTTTCAGTTGCATATAGCCATAATAAATGTTAAAGGTAAATATTATTATCCGTCACATGTTTTCATTTGCCTGACCATCATATTTGACTAAATTGCACGGCTTTAATTTTTCAAGATATTATGACGTCATCTCATTTTTTTTATAGAAACAAAATAACTGTTCTTGTCCTTGTATTGGTAGTGATTTGGGGCGGTGGAGCATTATTTTATAGCTGTAGCGAAAAACCAAAAATGAGCGAAGATGAAGTTTCTTTTTCCTCAAGCCATGGGAATGATAAATTGACTAATGCTGACTATGTAGGTAGCGAATCGTGCAAGTCCTGCCATGAAGCTGAATACGATGACTGGGAGGGATCGCACCACGACAAAGCCATGATGGAGGCAGATGCTGTTTCTGTATTGGCAGATTTTAATACCACCTTTACCAGCCAGGGTGTTACCTCAACATTTTACACCAAAGATGATAAATACTATGTGAATACGGAAGGTCCTGATGGGGCATACTACGATTATGAAATCATTTATACATTTGGCATCACACCTTTGCAGCAATATATCGTTGAATTTCCTGATGGAAAATTTCAATGCTTGCGCACGGCCTGGGATACGGAAAAGAAACTGTGGTTTGACTTATATCCTGATATGAAATTGGTGCATGATGAGTGGATTCATTGGACCAATGGTGGATTGAACTGGAATATCATGTGCTCAGACTGTCATTCGACGCTTGTCAAAAAGAACTACAATCCCGCAAAAGACTCATACAAAACTTCCTTCTCAATCATGAATGTGAGCTGTGAAGCCTGTCATGGCCCTGGAAAAGACCATGTAGAAGTAAGCGAATCCGAAGAATTTAAAAACGATCCTGCCCCTGACTCTACTAAATATCTCGGAAAGCTTTTTATGGGTAAATATACCTTACCAAAGCAAATGGTTGATGATTGCGCAAGATGTCATTCACTACGAACCCAATACACGGAGTATTATGATCACGAAGGAAGTTACATGGATCATTATGCCCCGGACATGTTGAGAGATGGGATATACTTTGCCGATGGCCAAATACTTGGAGAAGTTTATGTTTATGCCTCGTTCATCCAAAGTAAAATGTATGGGCTGAATGTGAAATGCAATGATTGCCATAATGTGCATTCATTGGAATTGAAATTCCAGGGGAATGATCTATGCCTTCAATGTCATGAAAATGAAAAGTACAATGTGAAGGACCATCATTTTCATGAAATGAATACAGATGCTTCGGAATGCATTAATTGCCATATGCCGGGCAGAATTTACATGGGCAATGATTTTAGGAGAGATCATAGTTTCAGGGTGCCAAGGCCTGATTTGAGTGCACAGTATGGCGTCCCTAATACGTGTAACGAATCGGGGTGTCATGACGATCAATCCCCACAATGGGCGGCGAAAGCAGTACGAGATTGGTATGGCCCCGAGCGGGCTAAGCACTTTTCAGATGCGTTGACCTTCGGAAGGACACGGGAACCGGAAGCTATTCCGGGATTGATTGAGCTTGCCGTTGATAAAATGCAACCTGCTATTGCCAGGTCCACAGCGATCATGTATTTGGGCGAGACCGTCGATCCTGAAGCATATCAGGCGATTGTCTCGTTGTTAAATGATAGTGATCCATTGGTGCGATATACCTCCGCCAGGACGATTGACGTGCTGCCTCCGGAAAATAAAGCTCAATTGCTGGCGCCAATGCTGGTCGATAATGTGCGAACAGTACGTATCTCCGCCTTAGGTTCTTTGGTGGATGTGCCTAAAAACCTAATGAGCAACCTGGACAAGGCAAATTATGACAATGTGTTTAAGGAGTATTGGACCGGTGTGCAGTTGAGGTCCGATTTTCCTGGCGGACAAATGGAGATTGCTCAGTATTACGAGAAAACCGGAAATCCATCTTTGGCTGAGCAGGCATATGTACGGGCAATAGAAATCGACAGTTATTACAATCCTGCAAGGATAAATCTTGCTGGATTGTATTACAATCAGCAAAGATTTAAAGAAGCAGAGGTGTTGTTCAAAAAAGTCATCGAACTGGAGCCTGCCTATGGACAAGCATACTATTCATTAGGACTACTTTTTGCAGAACAAAACAAAATGCTGGAAGCTGTTGACTATTTAAAACAAGCTACAGAAAAAATAGATTATAATGATAGGGTACCCTATAATTATGGACTTATTTTGCAGCGCTTGGGCAAAAGAGATGATGCGGAATTAGCCTTTAAAAAAGGCCTGAATATTAATCCGAATTCTACTTCAAACTTATATGCTTTAGGATATTTGTATGTAGAACAAAATAGATTTAAAGAAGCATCGCCGGTATTGATAAAGTTGTTACAATTAGATCCAAACAATCAACAATATCAGCAACTCAATAACGCTGTTCAGCAAGGTTTGCAGCAAAAATAGAGATAAGTATATGTGAATACTCAATTGAGTATGAAATATTACTTTTTAATTATTGAGATATTGATAATAATAAACGTGTTAAGCGCGTAACTTTTTGGGAGTAGAGAAGTTTTATATAAATTCAAAAAATTAAATGAGCTCCTGATTAGTATATGTCTTTGATTTTCAAGAAACATATTAGTCCCGGAATTATCTGGGTCGCCATAGAAGAAGCGGATTTGTACATTTGCTGTGGATGCCCTGCTGATACTGCAAAACACCTAAAAAAAGCCGGAGTTGTAAATCGTGTGTCTATTGACGGACAAGATTGCGAAGATGGTCCGAATGCCATTTTATTGTCGGACGTGTTCATTCAAAACGGGCAAATTGCTAATCTGGCAGAGTTTCCTATGTTGCAAATGCTTTATTTGCAGGGAATGAATGTCCCAAATCATCCAAACTATCAGAAGAACAAGCCCATTTTGATTGGTTACGAAAATCAGATTGATGCACAACTCAGTTATATCTCGCTCGGAAATCATGGACTGTCTGATATAGAAGAAATAATGGAGGCTGGAATTTCTCCAGAAAATGCCGATAAAATATTTGCTACAAAACTTCATTATTCGGGTGGAGAAATCAAAAATATACAGGAGCTGGTAGCTTCATGCATAATAGGAGAGGAAAAGCAGGAGATAAAAAATGGAGTTTTCATTCATAGGACAGGTATTAATAAATTTAAAATATCTTATAAGGATGAATGGGTATATGTAGACCTGAATCTTCATGTAAATGAACATTTTTCTGCTCCATATGAATTGCCCTTCCGGGAAGTCAAATCGGAGTTTTTTTCGATAACGCATTCCGGTGAAGGCAACGGTTGGGATAAAAACAGGCCATGCATGGCGAGCCTCATCCATAACCAGGATAAGATTTACCTGATAGATGCCGGGCCGAATATATTAAGTAATTTATCTTATCTGGGCATTGGACTCTCTGAAATAGACGGTATTTTTCTGACTCATATCCATGATGATCATTTTGCGGGAATCACAGAATTACTAAATGTTGAGCGCAAGCTAAATTTATATACTACCAAGCTTATCAGGAGAACTGCCGAGAAAAAGCTTCGGGCATTGATGAATTCAGAAATTGATCTGCTCCATGTTGCTTTCAATTGTATTGATTTGGAGTTTAATATGTGGAATGGTGTCAATGGAATGCAAGTTCAACCCATCTACTCCCCACACACGGTCGAGACAAACATATTTAATTTTAGAGTGTTTGACGGTCAAAATCACAAAATATATTCCCACCTTGCAGATACCATCAACTTTAAAGAGTTTAAAATCATTATTGACAAATCACCGGAAATTTTTGCTAAAAATGAATTTGAGATATTAAAGGATAGGTATTTATCAAAAGTAAATCTCAAGAAAATTGATGTTGGCGGGGGGCTCATTCATGGTCATTTATCAGATTATAAAGATGATCAATCTGATTTACTGGTAATGGCGCATACCAGTTCGGTCCTTGAATCGGATAGAGAAAATGTGATAAATGTAAACTTTGGCGATTCGCATCCGCTTATCCTGAAGGAAGATTTTAATTTGCTTAAATCTAAATCATTAAAGTTCCTGAAGAAGTATTTCAATACACTTGAGGATGAACAGTTAGATCTGCTGGTCAATCAAAAGATTAGTAGGTTTGAGCCTGGACAGGTGGTTGGTTCTGTAGATGAAGAGCAAAAAAAGCTCATGCTCATATTAAGTGGCCTGGTTTATTATGAAAATAATGATGGAATTCAGCAAACGATAGACGCCCGTAATTTTATCGGTTTTTCCCGGCGATATTTCAGAAATAACCTTCCGGACAAATATATGGCAAGGAGTTATGTGTATTGCCTGGAGTTTGATGAACTGTTTTTTAATCAATTCATTCTCAGATTCGATTTGATCGGCGAGTTTAATGCGAGGTTAAACATTATAAAAATATTAAGAGAATCCCGGTTGATCCATGAGTGTTTATCAAATTCTGTCAATAATAGAATTTCAAAATACACTGAAATAGTACGTTTTGATGAACATGATCTATCTGACACATTATTAAAAAACAGTATTTTTATACTTATAAATGGAATGGTTAAGGTTGAATTTGACAAAGGGCGTAATTTGACTATTCATGAACATGAGCATTTTGGAGGGACCAACTTAATGAAACAATACCGCAGAAAGCAGAATTATATTTTTACGGAAGAAATAACGGCGTTGTCAATTCCAATTGATCTTATTGAAAAGGTACCGAAATTACTTTGGAGATTGATAGAAATGGATGAAAAGAGGTATCAGTTAAGTATTTTTGCAATCAATTAATTTTTTGAAGTGAACGATTTACGAGAAGGTAAAATATTAAGAGGATTAAATCAAACAGCGATATTTCAAAATATCCCGGATGAAGTTTTAATTAAACTTTCAAAAAAAGCTGGTATCCAGTCCTATAGTTCGGATGAGGTGATTGTTTGGGAAGGTGAGCCTAGTGATCGGCTTTTCATCATAATAAATGGAATTGTTGCCGTCAAAAAAGTAATTCCGAATAAGAACGATAAAATATTTGCCTACCTATTGCCAGGGAGCACTTTTGGAGAAGTTGGAATTTTGGATAATAAACCAAGGTCGGCAACCGTGGCAGCATTAACTGATGTTGAGGTTGTAGTATTCGATCGGGAATATTTTTTGAAAATTCTATTTGACCATCCGACGGTTGCCATAGAGCTGGCAAAACTTTTGGGACAGTATCTTACTGAATCAAATAAACGAATTACCCGGGGAGACAAGGAGAAAAAGGTGGTTTTGGTATTTGATCTTTTTAACACCCACGGCGCCGCAGAACTAGGGAAACGATTGGGAATGCGATTGAGAAAAGGTACGGATAAAGATACCATTTATGCTGAGTACCCATTTAAAGGGACACTTTCTGCCGAACTGGATTTGTCAAAGGTAAAATCAAATATTTTTCATCACGAAAGTGACCTTGATATTTTATTGGAAAAAGATAAGTCAGGGGCAACGAACAATTCGAAAATGGCTTTGATGGTCGATAACCTGCTGAATAGTTATGAAAATCTGATTATTTACTTAAATGAGGATTTTGATGAAAATATATCTCAAATTTTGGAGAATATTGACCAGGTAATTGTGGTAGGTTCCGGTGAGAAAAGCCACTGGAAAGAAATATCCAATTTGCACAAAACCATAAAATCCCAGATCAAATCCGGCAACACCAAGATATTTACCATTCTTATCAATAATAATCCGCTAAATAATTTTAAAGTGCTTCCTGCGCCAGACTTTAAGGTAGTTTTTTCTGATGAAACCACGGATTACCAACTTTGGTCAGATGAAAATTCCGAACTTGCCTCGGAGTCGTTTGATGAAGCCGTGGAGACATTTGTTGACAGGCTGCAACGCAACAACCACATTGGTATCTTTATCCCAACAACTTTTGATGTAAACAATTATCTCGATACTTCTGTCTACATCGATCGAACGCTGGAATTTTTGGGAGAGCGCTTTGGTGGAGCAACAAGTGAAGAGGCAAAAGGAATCTGGAATAGCGAAGATATTGGTTTGGTAGGAGAGAAGCTTTTCAAAGTGCATACCTATGCCACCTCCAAAGACCTTAAAAAGTTTATGGATGAAGTTGTGGAATTTGTAAAAGTAATCAAGGAGGAATTAAAACAGGAAGCCATGGCAATGGAGATCAATCAAAAGCTCACGCTTATTTGATTGCAACCTATTAAGGATTTATGAAATCCTCTGGTTCACAGATTCGTGAATGTTAATATTGTCAGAAGACGGAAGTCAGAAGACGGAAGTCGGAAGACAGAAGTGAAAAAACTTTTTTTTACCTTACAGCTTTCAGCTTTTCTCTTTTCCCATTTCCCTCCCAACGAAGCATTACAGCAATAGCTCAACATACAGAGGTAACATTTACTCATGCCTGAGTGAACTGACCGGATTTTTCAGCGCTACCCTGATGGTATGATAGCTAACGGTAATTATGGCAATCAGTAGCGCTGACACTCCTGCTATAATAAACACATCAATTCCGATATCAGTACGATAGGCAAAATCATTTAACCATAAATTACCAAAATAGAACGAAACAGGTATGGAAATGATAAATGCAATCAAAACCAGTTTTGAGAAATCCTTTGTCAATAGCGCTAATAATTCAAAAGTTGAGGCCCCATTTACTTTCCGTATGCCAATTTCTTTTCTTCTGTTTTCTGTAGAAAAGGAGGATAATCCCAATAGTCCAAGACAGGCAATAAAGATGGCTAATACAGAAAAATATTGAACCACTTTGCTCAATTTTTCTTCCTTTTCATACAGTTTGTCATAATCGTTATCCATGAAGGAGTAGCGAAATGGAGTGCCTTCAAAACTGTCGTTCCACTTTTCTTCTATGAATTTCATAGATCCTTTCAAATCTTTACTATTTATCTTAATGCACATTTTCGATCCACCACCGGCAAGGGCAATTACCAGCGGTTTTATAGGATCATAGAGTGATCGGTAATGGTAGTCTTTTACCAGTCCGATAACAGTTCCAGTTCGTTTATTAGTACCATTTATCCGGTCAAGAGATCTGCCAATCACATCATCGTTCCAACCCAAAGTCCTCGCTGTAGATTCATTTATGATAAATCCGACGGAATCAATAGGATTGCCAATCTGAAAACTGTGACCTTGCAAAAATTCAAGGTTCAACACTTTCTCAAAATCATGGGAGGCAAAAAACACACTGAACCACTGTTGTTCTTCCACAGGGGTGCCGGTTACTACGAACGCATTTTCAAACAATTCTTCTTGCCCGGGAATACTGCCACCCATCAGTGTGACCGCAGAGATAGTGGAGTTTGCTTCCAAGGTGTTTTTAAATGCCGTATACTGGTTTCGTTGGTTGAAATTAACATCTGCCAATACAATTTGCTTTTTATTGAAACCAAGATCAAGAGTATGAATATATTGGAGCTGCTTATATACAATTCCAATACAAATAATAAGGGTAATAGAAACCACAAACTGACCTACCACCAAAATTTTTCTTAAGATATTACCACTCGAATTTGAGCTTATAACTCTACCTTTCAATACATCTGTTGGATTAAACGCAGACATGATAATAGAAGGATAACTCCCGGATAATAAACCGACGATAATTAGCAATGCTACAATGCCCACTAGTAATATTGGATTTTGAAAAATTTGAAAATCGATATTTTTTCCTGAAATACTATTGTACCAGGGCAAAATGTTGTATATGATAAATATGGCGATCAACAGGGATAAAAATGTAGTCAGAATGGCCTCGCCCATAAATTGGGTAATTAACATTTCACGATTTGCTCCCATTACTTTCCTCAGGCCTACTTCTTTCCCTCTTTTTGCTGACCTCGAAGTTGCAAGATTCATAAAATTGATGATGGCAATGATGAGAATCAAAATAGCAACAGATGAAAAGATATACACATGCTGCATGTTTCCATTTATTTTGAATTCCAGTTCCCGGTGTGAATTCAGGTGTACGTCATTGACTTTTTGAATACCAAGCGCTACTCCTTTTTCTGCCAATACCGTAGGGTAATGTGCCTTGACAAAAGCGGGCAATTGCTCACGGATTCGCTCCACGTCAATAGGATCTTCTACCGTAAAATACATCCATGCCTGAGGTGAAATCCATTGGGTATCAAAAAAATCCGGATTATTAGCAAAAAAAGTTCTAAAGGTTTCAAACGAAGCCAGCATATCAAATTGCAGGTGGGTGTTATGAGGTAAATCTTCGATCACCCCAATTACTTCCAGATCCCTAAAACTATTCAGGTTAAGTATTTTGCCAATCGGATCAGCATCTCCAAAATATTTTTTTGCAACAGATTCTGTAATTACTAATTCATTAGGCTCCAAAAGGGCTGTTGATGAATCTCCTTTTATAAAATTGAAATCATATATTTTAAGGAAGCTATGTTCGGCAAACACAAAATCATCTTCATAAAATTCGTTCCCGTCTAAACTCAAGAGGGTAGCATTTCCCCAGCTTGATGGACGAAAAATCAACGCGGTATTTGTGATGGACGAAAAATCCTCTGCCATGGTATTTTTGGTAGGATAGGGAACGGAGGCAGTTTGTGAAAGGTGATCGCCCATCGGAAAATCCTGAACCAGGCGATAAATGTGTTCATTGTTTTTAAATGATTTTTCGTAGCTCAATTCATCCTGCACATAAAGCAATATGATGATGCAGGCGGCCAGGCCCAATGCCAATCCAAGCGTATTGATCAATGAATAATACTTCTGATTGACGAAGCTCCGCAAAGTGACTTTCAGGTAATTTCGAAACATAAGAAATGATAATGTGATACAACGTCAAAATGTAACAATAAATTGGTTTGTTCCCCAATTCTATTTTAGTAGTGGTAATAATTTTATTTTAATGGAAAGAAGATGTCTGGTAAAAGGAGGATGAAAATAACGTGGCAGTTGCCAATTGCAGGGATGGTGGCACAAAAAAAATTGCAGTAGCAGGAGGCAGGATGGGTTATAAGGGTAGGCTCACAGCTATTTCCATTTTTATAAGCAGCCATTTTCACGATTAGATGAAAAAAAAAGCCGGCTAAGGGCCGGCTTTTTTAAAAATGATTTGAAGCAGTGTTTTATTTTTTGCTTTTAAAATTCAGGCAATTGGCTTTATATAAATCAAGTTTGATTATGTTCAGCACAGCCTGATACTCATCAATGGCTTGGCCAACCACTTCTTCAGGCAGATCTCCACTCGCCAATCTGGTGATTGGGCCATCTCTGAACCAGGAGTAACTATTTTCTCCATCAAGGCTGATATACACAATCCCGTTTGCAGGATTGAATTCAAAATTATTAATATTGGATTCATATGTTTTTCCTTTTGGAACTACGGTTTTCACCATATAACGCCCTGAAGAAGCCTTGAATACTTCGGCCATGCAAGTTCCTTTATTTTGTTCTTCTTCGAGGCTTACAACATTGAAGTTCAATATTTTCCATCCGTTTTTAAATTTTTTCAGCACGAAGGTGGTGAGTTCAGTTCCTTTGCTCCATATTTCACCTTGTGAAGATATCTGTACTGCGATCTCGCAAACCACAACACCAGATTTTCCTCTGACTTTAGATCTTAAAATATCCTTAACTCCATAATTGACATTCATGCCTTCTGTTCTTAATATTTGTTCCAAATAGGAATCTAAATCGGCATAAGAACTCTGAATTAAACCAAAATCGTCTGCTACATTCGACTTGATGATTGTTGAAAACAAATCCTTTGACACATAATTTAAGACATCTTGCTTGTCTCTTGTTTTTGTTATGTTTTCATACGCTTTTGTATAATCTTTTATGAATTGCTCAATCTCAGCTTCTGGCCTCTGTGCAAATCCAGATTGAAAAACAAAAATGGTAATGATAAAAAACAAAAATGCTTTGATTCTTCTTTTGGATAATTTCATATTATTCATACTTAATTTTAGAAGTGCTAAAATAAATGAAATCTGTTATTAAAATGAAATGATAACTGAAGATTGGAGTAATTTAGCATGTATAATAATGTAATAAATAATCAATGTATGTATATTTTTCACTCGCTTACTTAATTCTTTTTTTTATTATTGCGTCATCATCTAAAAAAACAAAAGAATGAAGGCGATTGATTCGTTAAACCAGGTAGCAGAATTCCATAAAACTTTTAAACATCCAATTGAAGAAGAACCCACGATACCATCTAAAAAGCGATGCGCATTGCGTGTGGCATTGATCAGAGAAGAGCTTGAAGAGCTTGAAGCTGCCATAGAAGATAATGATCTGGTAGAAATCGCTGACGCCTTATGCGATATACAATATGTGTTGAGTGGGGCAGTACTGGAATTTGGAATGGGAGAGAAGTTTAGAGATCTGTTTGATGAGGTTCAAAGATCGAATATGAGTAAAAGCTGCGCTACGATAAAAGAGGCTGAGGCGACCGTAAGGCACTATAAGGAGAACAGAGGCATGGACTGCTATTATCAAGAGGTTGACGGGCATTTTATGGTTTATAGGACGGATGATAATAAAACTTTGAAATCTGTAAATTACTCTCCTGCTGATTTAAGTAACATTCTAGCAAAATGAAATGCATGACGCCAGAAATCACCTTCCTGAAGTAACCTGAAAATTGATGCCTCTGAAATGCTAAAAAAGCTTCTTCATAGGGAATACTATAAAATCCTTCAGTCTAAAAAGTTCTTTTATATTTCACCTTAAACCTAAAGCCTGCCTAGCGGCGAGGCCAATGTCAATAAGTTAAGCGCCTCTACGGCCTGCGCATGGTTTGTGCCTGCGGTAGACAGGTCCTCAAAAACAAATTTTTTCGGTCAGTGGGGATGTGGACCGAGGCCCTTGCGCCTTTGAAATTTCTAAACTTGAGTCCACTCCGAAAAGTCAGAATTCATTGATTTTCAACTCTTTTACCCCTGACCCCTAAAGGGGAAGTCGTTGAAAATCAATAAATTCTGAAAAGTCCCCTTTAGGGGATTTAGGGGTGTTTTACTTTTCGGAGTGGGCTCAAACTTATTGACATCGACCGTCAGGCAGGAACCAAAAAAAGAATTTTCAGAAAATACCCTTCATCGCAGCCGCGAAGCTTTAGCGAAGCGTAGCAGAGAATTTATGGGTAAAAGGATTTTTTTGAGCGCCTTCTGCATATGTCCGTTTTGTTTCGTGTTAACGAAATGCCAAAAACAATCACCGACGTATGTTTTACCAAAACTTTAACTCAAAAAAAAAGCCCGGCACGACACCAGGCTTTTTTTTGTTTTCATATATGGCTTATGGCAGTATAACTGCTCTGTAATTATTTATTATAACAGGAGATAATGTCGCGTTAAAATTGTTGTTGATTGTTTCAATAATACCATTTGCAACCAGCGAATACCCTCTTGGCGTCAGATGCACTCCGTCTAATGAAAAGGCCCCGCCTTTAATGAAACCTCCATGCACATTTACGCCATCTGCAAAAATGCCTTCATTTACTTCTTCGAGCAGGTCATTTACTTCGAATACAGCGATATCTGCACTGGAAGAGGCATACGCGCGAATGATATCATTAAAATCCTTGGTATAATCATTGACGTTGTCGATTTCATCCACCGTCAAAACATATTCATCTCCTAAAGGAACAACAACACCAATGGCAGACAATGGGTTATTCGGGTCAGCAAGTTGTCCTATTAAAGAACTTGACGTCAATAGAATCAAATCTTTAGCAGTTGACTGTCTTGTCTGACCATAGGCAGCCAGGGCGGGATTTATTGTTCCTAAAATAGCGCTTAAATCAAATAAATCATTGTCCTGAATAAGTATTGCATTAACTCCCTCTGCATAATGTACTTTTCTTTTTTCTGCTTCTGCTTCAGAAATGAGATTTAAACCAACTAAGCCATCGAGTGCAGCATTATAACCACCAAAAGCACTCATGCTCATTAGTGCAGTAGCTGTTTCTTCATCTAATGGAATCGAAGTATATGGTACAGCAGTAAAAAATGGAGCCAGGGTAATGTCCGGAATAGTTACGACAACGCCTTTTCCTCCTTGCGAAGTCAGTGCAGCAATCAATGCATCGTAGGAAGGTTTAAATTCTGTGTCAGGATCTGTCAGTCCTCCCAATCCGGTTCCGGGAGCGCCTGCTATTCCTGCTGCGCCACCAGTAGAGGCATAGCCCAATACATCATTATTCCCCATCCAGCTTGTGAAAAAAGTGGGTGGATTTTCTGCAACCAACTCAAGGTATGACGTATTTGCATCTTTACCGCCTAGCATTCTGTAGAAGAAAGCATTAACCTGTGGGCTTGATCCGTAGCCTTTGAAGGTGACGTCCTTTGCCCTGATGCCAGGGACTCCTAAATTATTAAATGAACCATCCAGCTGATCGAGCCAATTTGGGTCAGCATCAAATTCTCCAAAGGTGGGTGCAAGCGAAGTAAGAAACATATAACCGGAGCCATTTCCCGGAATATCAGGTTGGATGAAATCACTTGGTGTAATTTCATTCATTTGCTGTGCGATCATTTTTGGATAGGATTGCATTTGACCTTCGTTGTAAAGACCATTATCTGCATATCCTGCAGTAAGAGAGTTTCCTACCGATACGTATTTACTAAAATCTGCTGCGCCAGCCACAGGAGCAGGCACATCGATTTCCGGAGTACATGCATTAAATAATATAAAAGCAGGTAATATATATATGAGATTTTTAATCCAAGTTTTCATTGTTCTGTAATTTAAAATTAAAATTTATAGGCTATAGAAAGTCCTGGGATTAAGGCATTCAATTTGTATGTTCCAGGCATTACTTCTCTTGTGCCTGCCACTGGATCGAAAGTCCCTGCATCAATTGCTTGCTGTTCTGTTTGCTCACGTTTGGCGCTATTAATATATAAGAAAGAAAGGTCTAACTGAAAACGCTCACCAATGCTATAACCTAGCCCTGCTGTTAAGCCGATCCGGTCATTATCCGGGGTTTCAGGAGTCATATACCCATCCTGTACAGGCGTCTTATCATAATAAAATCCTGCACGTAGTTGTAAATTGGATTCTAAACTGTACTCTCCACCTAAGTGAATTACCCAGGAATCCTCATAGTTCCTCGGAGAGCTGGTATTCGTTAACAGATCTGTAGTTTCATCAAAACTAATATCTAAAGATTCATATGCTCCCCATCCAACCCAATCAAATTGAGTGCCTATTTCAAAATTCTCATTAATATGATAGGTAAGTCCAGCGCTTATTACAGAAGGCAAAGGAAGTTCGGCATTAAAAGAATTATTTGCAGGAAAAAAATCTGAAAGTGATGTAGGCACAGTAAAATCTGCACTACCATCCTCTACCTTCATGCCAACCTTCGAACGATAATCCAACCCAATATCAAGTCTTTCATTAGGCGTATAAAGTATTCCAATGTTGAAACCAAAGGCTGTTGTAGCGCTACCGTCTAAGGTAGCAGTACCTTCGCCAATCTCACTTCCATCTATTCTGCCATCCAGCAAAATTGATTTCATGAGCTTCACGCTGCCAATCGTTACGCCGAGTCCGGCGCCAATGGTAATCTGCTACTGATTTTATATGATACCGTTGGTTGGATCTGAATGGCTCTGAGCGTTAATTCATTTAAGAGATCTCTTCCTGCCCATTCGTTTCCCCAATTCACACCTGAACCATAGGGGGTAAATGCTCCAATACCAAACTTGAACTTACTATCTTGTGGTCCCCATACGGCAAACACATGAAACGGAGTTCCCAAAGGATTGTCTGAATCAGCAGTGTAGTTGCTGTTTTCAGTTTCCGAATTCCAGTAAGTTGTGTTGGCGAAAATAGGATTGAATACTATTGTGATCCATGAATCCCATGGCCCCGGGATTGAAAAATAAACTTGATGCATCGCTATACATCATAACTCCTAAATTACCCATACCGGTGGTTCTGTTGCCTTGCAATAAAACCTGGTATCCGGAACCAAAGCTGATATGGCTTATAAAAGTTAGTAATAGACAAACTATAGTTAGTTTTTTCATCATAATTAAAATTTGATTAAGTATTATAAAATAATTTTTTAATATAAAATCGTTTCGCTTGTTTAATTGTAATATTCCTTACAAGGTCTCAGATAGTTCAAAAATCAGTTCAAAAATTAAGGTATAATACTAGACTGAAAACCATTTTTTGTACAAAAAATCAAAACCGCTCATTGCAATTGATAAAATAATATTTTAAAAATAATTCTATTACTTATTTTATCTTCATTTTATAAAAATAATTTTTATGACGACCTAATTTTTATATAACATTTACATTAGTTTTAATGGTTCTGTTATTTTAATGGAACCCTTTGTTGTAAGAGACGGAAGACCGAAGTCAGGAGTCGGAAGAAGAGGCTTCTTGAATAAGCAACTACTAAGGTTTCTTAATCCTACTTTGGGCGTTTTACTCGTTTTAACTTCGGTCTCCGGTCTTCCGACTTCTGACATTATTTATGATCTTTCATTAAATTCGTGGTAGAACCGTTTTAATTCATCAATTGGAATTATAGGATTCCCATTTTTTTCCACTATATGATCCATAGCATACTCAGCAAGGGCTGTAATGCTCAAACTTGGATTTACTCCCAAATTGCAGGGAATAACAGAACCATCCAGGATATACATGTTTTTATATCCATGTACCTCAAAATATTCGTTTACAACTCCTTCTTCCTTTGTTTCTCCCATCGGACAACCGCCCAATATGTGAGCAGTCATGGGCATATTCAAGATTATTTCCAGCCAGGTATTCTGAGCGATGCCATTTACTTTTTTTGCATATCGGTTCATCACTTCCTGTCCTATTGGGATGAAAGCAGGAACCTTCGAAGCTTTGTCATTTTTAATTGAAATTCCATTGTGAAATAAACCTTTTTTCCATACCATCCGCATTGAATTATCGAGCGACTGCATCACCAAAAATATAATTGAATTTTTTCCCCAGTTTTTGAATCGGAAGGTTAGTCTAAGAAAATTCAGTGGGTGCGATATAGCCGTAAAAACCCATTTCATGAATCGTATAAATCCATTGCCTTTACCGACTGCCAAATTTGCCAATTTACCCATAGCCCCGGAGCGGTCATTATATTTGACGATTTCTATATGGGTATGCTCATCAGGATTGAAATAGGAAGAAATAGCAAGCCCATTGTTGAGCTTTCGGTCAGCGCTGCTTACACCACAAAGCGATTCGGAATTTGTAAGGATGTTTTCGCCTAATTGACCGGAAAGTTTGGGTAAGGTTTTGTATTTATGTTTTTGCTTTAGCAGCAGATCCATCGTTCCCAGTACTCCTCCACTCACGATAAGACCTTTCGATGTAAACGTCTTTTTGTTTTTCGAGAACCACGATGTGCTATCTTTAGTATGGATGGTATACCGCCCATTTGTACATTCGATTTTCGTGGCGATGGAACGATCCAAAATGCCAGCCCCATATTTTTCAGCAAAATACAGGTAATTTTTATCCAAAGTATTTTTAGCATTGTATTGGCAACCGATCATACATCCTGCACATTCCTTGCACCCCGACCTCAAGGGACCTTTCCCGTTGAAATAGGGATCGGTCTCATTTTCCGTATCACCAAAATATACACCTACATTTACTCCGCTAAATGTTGCTTCTTTTCCCATGTCAGAGGCAACTTCTTTCAAAAGCAAATCTTCTTCATTGTAATTGGTGAGTGTTTTTGTGCCAAGCATGTGCCTCGCCAAATCATAATAGGGAGTCAGCACATTTTTCCAATTTTTAAAGTGTGCCCAAACTGGATTATTAAAAAAATCATCCGGAGGGAACATATGCGTGTTCCCATACACAATTGACCCTCCTCCAACTCCAACACCGCTTAAAATGGCGACTTGACTAAAAAATGATAGTTTCTGAAATCCAAACCAACGCAATTTTGGTATCCATAAAAATTTTTTAAGATTCCAGTCAGACTTCGGAAAATCATTGATGCCAAATCGTTTTCCTTTTTCAATCACAAGGACAGAATACCCTTTTTCTGCCAATCTCATGGCAGATACACTTCCTCCAAATCCTGAACCAATAACTATATAATCAAAATCATTTTTCATGCTAATTGACCACTTATGTATAAATCCCTTTCATTAATTTTGAAATTGTAGTTTAATAGCTAAATTAATAATTGTAGATAATGTTTGAATGGAAACAGACAATTTTTATGTAAAACGTTCTTAATTTTGATGTGTTTCCTTTCAGGCGCTAAATAGCTTTGTGAATTTTATCGGTTTTAAACATGTTTTTTTTCAAATAAAATTCAACATCATGTACATGATTATTGAAACATACTATAAACACCATTCATAGGGTACAAGTCTAAATGAGCAAAGTGGTTGATACATTGGCTAAAAAAGAAGATTGGTATACCGATCTCTCTAATCAGGCCGCCAACAATAAACATATTATTCATGAATATTATGACCTTAAATTTACCAGGCATTTTATTCGAAAGGTAATAGTCTATCTGAGTGATTATTATTTCAGGCCAATATTTATTGGTTTTGAAAATTTACCAAAAAGAAACAACCCTGGTGTGCCATTAATTTTTGCAAGCAATCATTCCGGAATGGCATTTCCCTGGGATGGCATTATGCTTACTTCAGGATTGTATGAAATGTTTGACTATGGCACGGATAGTATGCGCCCCTTAACTTCGCCGATGCTATCAGAATCCGGATTAATGAATCCCTACCTATTTGATGATTTATGGAAAATAGTAGGCTCTGTTGATGCATCATTTCTGAATTTTGAAACGATGATGTTACAAAATGAGCATAATCTACTCATCTATCCGGAAGGTGTCCCCGGCATTAGCAAGGGATTTAACAAGCGATATCAACTCCAGCGGTTTTCCTCTTCTTTTATCACAATGTCGATTAAGTACAAAACAGATGTTGTGCCGATATTGACCATTAATGGTGAATATATAAATTCGTATGCGTATCGTGCAGGCTGGATAAATAAGCTTGTGAATAAGATTGGCGTTCCTTTCTTTCCCGTTGGATTTATGTCACTCTTTTTACTATTTCAACCCTGGATTTTTTATATGGGATTTCCAGCAAAATTGACCTATGTGCTGGGAAAAGCAATTAAGCCACATGAAATGACTACTAAGACAATTGAGGAGCTTTCTTATGAGGAATTGATGGAAATAAAAGAGAAAGTTCGAAGCAACATGCAGCAACAGCTGAATGATGCAGAAGGAAAATTTGGAAGTAAGCCATATCGTTTTAGGGAATTTTTTGCTATAAATTTCAGGAATCTAAGCAAATTGCCCTACTCAATGCCTTTTGGATGGCCACTTATATTTGAACAGTTTAACTTGTCGTGGAAGAAAAATAAAATTGATGATAAACCCTTGAAATTAGGATTTCTTTCCTCGTTAAGAATTTTTCTTCAATCGCCAAAACAACTATTTTTTTATCTTCCAATAATTGGGTGGATACCTTTGTTAATAAAAGGATTAAAGAAAACTAAAAGAAGGATTAAGTGAAACATAGAAATAAGATTCGAAGGGAAGCATGACATCATTTCAGCATGAAATATTAAAAGGAGTTCTAAATACCCTAAGCATTCCGATGAATTGGATATTGCCTCCGGCAAAGCAGCTGAGGAATATTCTGGAGACCTCAACTATGCTGTCCACATTGCCATGGGGAGTCACATTTAAACGAGTTGAATTTGACCATTTTGGAGCTGAGTGGTTAACTCCAAAAGATGCTGATAGTGAAAAAGTATTACTCTATATTCATGGAGGCGGATTTGTCATCGGTTCTCCTCATTCCCATCGGGCGCTAGCCGGTAAAATCGCCAAAGGTATTTCTTCAAAATGCCTTTTGATAGATTATCGCAAAGCGCCTGAAAATCCTTTTCCTGCGGCGCTGGATGACGCCTTTATTGCTTATTCCCATTTGCTGGAAGAGGGATACAAACCAGAACATATTGTTGTTGTCGGCGATTCCGCAGGAGGAGGATTGACAATAGCGCTCCAGTATGAATTAAGAGATCACCGGATGCCACTACCATTATGTTCCGTCTTATTATCACCATATTTGGATTTGACACGTTCAGGCAAATCGATAGAACACAATTCCAAAAATGACCGTTTTCTTGATGTGTTTGAAATGAGAAAGTGGGCAAGGTTATATGCTCAGTATCATGAATTGTCTGATCCCTTGATTTCTCCGTTGTTTGGTGACCTAAAGGATTTATCGCCAATTTTGGTGCAAGCAAGCGAAAGTGAGGCGCTTTACGATGATTCTTCCAGATTCGTGGCAAAAGCTAAAAAGGAGGGAGTGGACATAACTTTTCAAAAGTGGCATGGTCTAATCCATTGGTGGCATATGTTTGGGAGCATGCCTGAAGCGAAGGAAGCGATTGATAAAATAATTAGTTTTATTAATGAAAAATATAAAAAGAGTGGCCAAATTGAATAACTGTAAATGATTTTTTTATAAACTGAGTGAGTCGATATCCTGATCTCCTATCAATCTCTTATCAATTTTTATTCAATCACCCGTCATTCTCTCAAAGATATTTTGAATGTTTCCGAATCATTTAGCAGCTTTAGTTGTTCTTTTTATAAATGTCATATTACACTTAAAAATCCAAATTGAATTTTTTTTACTGAGTTATGTTATTTGAACAAACAAATGCTATTCAATTGCGCGCAAATTAGTTTGATTTTGTGGTCAAATATTCAATACCCTTTGCCCAAGGGGTATGTCCCACGTTTTTCAGCCAATTTTGAGCTACGTGAACGCACCTCTCCCATACTCATTCGTTTGAGTCTTCATTTTTTTCTCTTTTTTGTTTTTTACGCTGCTTCGATGTGCTGATCAAGCTCTTCCCATGCATCTTTGTAAAAATGGTTTTCATACATCTTTAATTCTACTTGATGTCCACTACTGGTTATCTTGGCAGGCACAGTAATGAACCAATCCACAAATGTGCGGTGCTCCTGTCTTTTAAACTTTTTTTTCTTTTGGCGTATCATCACAGATATATTATAAGCAAAAATACTAAGCTGCCACAATATATCATTTGCCCAAA
>SDBV01004074.1_pt1 | contig 21201 bp, 18 predicted proteins | sample 2277081 | NCBI WGS metagenome assembly SDBV01 (sample SAMN10402039, study PRJNA504765) | marine sediment metagenome | isolation source: marine sediment core GS10_PC15, 223 cmbsf | place: Arctic Ocean: Southern Knipovich Ridge | collected 2010 | reverse complement strand
ATCCCCCACACTGAAATATCCCTGGATCATCGGTGTGATGCCTGCATTAAAGGGGACATTTTCTTCCGGCATATGCGCCATGCACTCATCCAGCACCATTTTAGCACTGTCCAGTTTGCCTTCATCCCTTAAGGCACCGGAAAGAACCGCAAACGCGTAGCGGTAGTGGATGGTCATCCGCAGGTTATTCTCATCCATATAGATACCGGGAGTATCGATGCCTCCCCAGTCAAACTTCTCCATCAGCATCTCATACATATCATCGGTTTTCACCTTACCCAGGTAGTTGGAATTGGGATAACGCACAGGAGCAACCCTCAGCACAAGTCCTTCCCTGAGCATATAATCCTCCAGGTTCAGGTAATTCTCCGATGAAACTGTGGTAGAATAATAGATGGGGCGCTCCCAGTCGTTGTTGCCAAACAGGTCCATCACGGTAATCAGGTTCTTGTAGAGCACATTCTCAGAAAGCGAGAACCTGACCTGGTCCACACGGTTCTCTTCGAACACAGATGGCACAACCCAGTCCGGAAGTGAAGCAGAGTCTGCCGGGATCACGAACTTTTTGGACGGGATAAAATATTGCCCGTCTTTGAAACGCGGATCCTCAGTCATCAGGAATGCCATGGCTTCCTTCAGGGGGGCATAATCGCCATCAATGGATTTAATGAGCCGTTCCATTCTGGCAGTTTCCCGCTTCATGGCCTCCTCATCAATCTTAATGCGTTCTGCAATATCTTTGGAATTGAATGTGCGCATATAACCGTAGAACCTGAGGGGGTCCATATCCTTTTCAAGGGCAAGAATGGCCTTGTAATCTTTCGTGTGATTGACCGGTAGCAGGGAGGCTTCAAGGATATCCAGTGTGTTTTGATATATATCCATTACATCATCCTTATACTTATCCCGGCTCACATTGTATTTCTCCCTGATCAGAACACCTGCCGATTCCACCAGGTAAGCATAGTCGCGTTTACCCTGTATATACTGCGCTTTGGTCATGCTGATGGGCAATGCCTTAGAATCATAGAAAGTCTGCTTCATCTGTTCGATGTACCAGTCGGCCGTCAGGTAACTCAGATTTACGATCCGAACGTCGGTGCGTACGCCTTCAACCTCCTGAAGGTACCAGAGCGGGAATGTATCGTTATCGCCGTTGGTGAACAAAATTCCGCCGGGAAGACAGGAATTGAGGAAATTCCTGGCAAAGGCCGGTGCGGTGTAACGGTGCGAGCGGTCATGGTCATCCCAGTTCTCCTTAGCCAGCAGTCCGGGTACAACAATCAGCGTGGTAAGCACCAGTGCTCCGGCTACGGCCACTGACTTTTTCCTCTTCGTTGCCCATTCGATCAATCCGGCTACACCGATCCCGATCCAGATGGCAAATGCATAAAAAGAAGCAGCATAGGCATAATCCCTCTCCCTTGGCTGAAGCGGATATTGATTCAGATATACCAAAACGGCAAGCCCGGTGAGCGCAAACAGCAGTGCGATCACCCAGAAATCCTTGTTGTGCTTTTTATAATGGAAATATGCCCCAATCAGTCCAAGCAACAATGGAAGCATGTAATACCTGTTGTTGGCTTTGTTATCGACGATCATGGATGGCTGTGAAGTTTGCGGACCAAGCCTGGCCTGGTCAACGAACCTGATCCCGCTTATCCAGTTTCCTTTGGTCAGCTCTCCATGTCCCTGGATGTCGTTCTGACGACCTGCAAAGTTCCACATGAAATAGCGCAGGTACATATAACCGATCTGGTAACGGAAGAAGAACCGCATGTTTTCCCCAAACGTAGGTATGGCAATGGGTTTCGTACGGTCATAACTGTAACCACCCATCTGGTTTGAAATTGGATTCCCTTCTGCATTGCGACGTACATCGTAGAGCTTGGACTCGTCCATTTTTGCCCAGTAGATATATTCATTGGCATGCTTGGCCTGTGTACTCCACATCCTCGGGAACACGCCCTTGGCATCGCTGTCATATTTGTAATCGCGGTTCTTATTGACCTGGTAATAGTCTTCCTCTCCCTGATAATAGCTGGGCTTACCATCTTCCACACCTGTGGGCCTCGAGTTAAAGAAGGCCCCGTATATCAACGGATTATCTCCGTACTGTTCGCGGTTCAGGTAGCTTAACAGTGAAAAGACCGTATCCGGGTTGCTTTCATCAAGGGGCGTGTTGGCCGAAGACCGGATGACGATAATGGTATAGGAAGAGTACCCGATCATCACCACAAACAGGCTCAGAAGGATGGTATTCCACAAAACCTTTCCACGATTGTGGGTATAATAGATCCCGAATATGATGCCACCGAAAAGCAATAAAGCATAGACCATCACACCCGAATTAAAGGGCATACCCATGCCATTCACAAAAATCAGCTCAAATTTGGCAGCTACGGCAGTCACCCCGGGAATGAGCATATACATCACCGCACCCAGGAGGGCTACTGAAACAGCCAGCGAAGCGATAATACCGCGTAAGGTAGGGGTGTGTTTCTTGAAATAGTATACAAAAACAATGGCAGGAATGGTAAGCAGGTTCAACAGGTGCACCCCGATGGAAAGTCCCATCAAATAGGCGATGAGAATGATCCAGCGGTTGGCACCCGGCTCATCGGCTACATTTTCCCATTTGAGGATGGACCAGAAGACCACAGCAGTAAAGAGTGATGACATGGAATAGACTTCGGCTTCGGCAGCTGAGAACCAGAATGAATCGGTAAAAGTATATGCCAGGGAACCCACAAGGGCAGCTCCGAAGATGGTAACCATGGCTGCAGGACTTTGTGAATCGCTGGTAAAAAACTTCTTTATCAGGTGTGTGAGGGTCCAGAACAGGAAAAGAATGGTGAATGCGGCCGATGAAGCCGAAAGAACATTGACCGTAACAGCTACCTTGGTTACATCGCTCCCGGCAAACAGTGTAAAGAACCTGCCCAGTATCATAAAAAATGGTGCTCCGGGAGGATGCCCAACCTCCATTTTATAAGCGGTTGCAATAAATTCCCCACAATCCCAGAAACTGGCTGTGGGTTCCATGGTTAAAAGGTAAACGATGAGCGCAACCAGGAACACACCCCATCCGAGGATAAGGTTATATTGGCGGTACTTTTCCATTAATTCAGTATGTGTGGTTATCAAAAAGTATGCAAATATAATAATTAAAGGGCACCTAGATGCCTGAAAAAATCATCAGGTACCTCCATGGCATATCCTTCCAGGGTTCTCCCGAATAATCAATTCCAATCCTGGGACCGGCAGCATATTCAGGGCGAATCCCGCTGTTTTCCACCCAAATGCGTTCTGAATCAATCATGTTCTCCCCATAAAAGTCCCCATCGATCCTCATAAGCCGCGTTATGCGACCCGGACCACTCACCTCGCGAAGCCCTCTGATCAGAACAGCCTGGGGTACACCTTCAGTACCGGTTACCACATTGAGCATCCAGTACATCCCATAGATCAGGTACATGTACAGACGGCCCCCTTCGCCATACATGACCTCCGTACGGGGAGTCCGGCCCTTGCTGGCGTGGCAGGCACGGTCCTCTCCGCCCCGGTAAGCCTCTGTTTCTGTGATTACATAGGTAGCCCGGGTGCCATCAGGAAACATCCTTACCAGGTGCTGACCCAACAAAAGGGGAGCCACTTCAAGAACATCGCGGCTGTAAAACTCCCTTTGAAACCGTTTATTCATTGGTTTTAAAAAGTTTACGGCGGAGCCAGGGATAATCGGGACCAAAAATGAACAGTGCAAAAAAGAATGCAACAAAGGTGGCCCCTGCCGAAGTTTCCAGGGTATCTTCATCGATCATTGACAGCAACATGAGGATCATGAATCCAACTGCAAGAAATGACCGGTGCCTGCCTGCAAGGAACAGCGGGGCTATCAGGGCGATAAGACAGATGATCAGACCTGTGATCCCGAAAGAGATAAGGAAGGTGAGAAACTGGTTATGAGCCCGCCTTCGCCATTTCTCATGCAGGGGGGAGTCTATGGAATCGTAGTAGTCATTGAATGCCTGCTTCACATCACCGTTCCCCACGCCGAACAACAGATCTTCCCGTGCAATTTTCCAGCCCGCATCAAGGTAAAGGTATCGCTGTACCACCGATTTTTCATTGGGATCATATCCCATCCGGTACCTGTCGATCTCCCAGATTACCTCATAGATGCGGGGATAAAGCCTGAAGCTCTGCATGTAAATGTGGTTGGCCATACCACGTTCAATGGCCTTAATCTCGGCCGTTGAAAGTTGTTTGATACCCGCGGCATCCTTCCTGAGTCCCCTGGAAGTTAAAAAACGGATCAGGGTACCCCGGACAGGATTTCCATTGATGGTGAGGCCCCTGTAATCAATATCACTGAGGCGGTTCCATTCCCTTTCCAATTCCACATCACAAACATACAACCAGATATAATGACCATTCTCCACTTCCCTGTGTTCAAGATGATTTTTATAAGGATTCCCCTCCACGGTACAGGTATCGATCTCATTAACATTGATTTCATCGAACGTATAATATTTGTTGACGGCATTTCCCATATATATGATCGCGAACAGGGGAATCATGATCACCGGCACAAGCACCATGAACCGGATCGCCTGATCGCGAATCTCAATGACTGCCCTTGCCAGCAGAAAAAAAGCCAGGAAACCTGCCACAACGATCCCCGAAAGGGATTTCAGCAAAACCAGGAAAACAGGGAACCAGATCAGTCCTGTCAGGTAAAATATACGCTCGAACCTGGAAAGGGAATTTCTCTGAATAAAAAGAAAATACACACCAATCAGCAGGGTAAGTACAATCATCAGTGAGAACCGGATATGGCTGATGAACAGGGAGAGGTCGCGGTACCCGTCCACCTCTCCGGGTAACCACCCAACCAGCTTCATCACCGAGGCCATGGATGCTGCAAACACTCCCATGGAGAAAAACAACAATATGGAGTTCACCTGCTGCCTGACAAGTGGAAGGGATGTGCCGAGAATCAGGGGTATAAACAACAGCGGAAGCTTTATCCGCATGTCTTTCATACAGTAAGCCACATCTGTGGACCAGAGCAATCCAATGACATGTACCAGGTAAAGCATCAGGAATATCCACAGCGCCCTGTTCCCTTTGAACCGGCCCCATTTCTCCCGGAACTTTCCTTCTGCCAGCCAGTTCGCCAATAAAACCAACTGAAACAGTGAGGTTGTAAAAATGGAAAGAGGCAGGCTGACTGCAATTAAGATCAGCGTATAATAATATACCGCCTCATGGATTTTCGATCGGGTTAGTAGCATGAGAATCTGGCAATCCTAATATTTATAACTTTGCATACCAGTATCTATTGTGCAAATCTGGTGAATATTTGGCAATATCCGGATGTTATGGGCATCTCAAATAACTGGTTTTATAATGAGAGGCCAATTATTAAAGTTACCCATATAAAACCAGGTGAAAAATGATGTGTTCAAAACAACTATTTTTTTAAAGTCAAACTAATTCTATTTGACTGAATTACTGTGCTTTAAGAAAGTATCAAATTTATTATTGATATCTTCTTGTTTTATAGAAATTAATTGTATTTTTGCGAACCACAAAATAAGGCATAAAACAGGATAGAAGTGAATACATTAAGTTACAAAACAGTTTCAGCAAATAAAGAGACCGTCCATAAGGAATGGTTTGTTGTTGATGCAAAAGATGAGGTACTTGGAAGGCTGGCTTCAAAAGTGGCATTTGTCCTCAGGGGCAAACATAAACCAAGTTTTACTCCTCATGTGGATTGTGGTGACAATGTCATCGTAATCAATGCTGAAAAGATAAAACTCACAGGTAATAAAATGACTCAGAAGCAATATATTCGCCATACAGGTTACCCGGGCGGACAGCGCACTCAGACTCCTGAAGACCTTCTGAGTAAAAAGCCGGCAGCAGTGGTGGAAAAAGCGGTGAGAGGTATGCTTCCCAAGAGCAGACTTGGAAGCGCCATCTTCAATAATCTTTACGTTGTTGTAGGTGAAACCCATACGCATGATGCTCAGCAGCCGAAACAACTGGACTTAAATACCATTAAATAATTATCATGGAAGTTATCAATACGATAGGAAGAAGGAAGGCAGCCATTGCCAGGATTTATATGAGTGAGGGCAAAGGCCGGATTATCGTAAACAACAGGGATTACAAAGAATATTTTCCAGACAAACAACTTCATTACGTCATCGACCAACCACTGAACCTGCTTGAACTAAAGGATAATTATGACATCAAAGTCAATCTTGATGGCGGTGGCATGTCAGGTCAGGCAGAAGCGCTGCGGCTTGCCATTTCAAGGGCCCTGATAAAAATAAATCCTGATTACAAACCTGCCCTGAGGGCTGAAGGCTTTGTAACAAGGGATCCAAGGGTTGTGGAGCGCAAAAAGCCAGGTCAGCCCAAAGCAAGGAAAAAATTCCAGTTCAGTAAACGTTAATATATATTTTCTTTATTTAATCATTGCGAAACCGGCGGGACTCCCTGATGGGGCTACCTGTTGGTTGACCAGCAAAAATTAAAAAAATGCCGGAAACAAGTTTTAAAGAATTATTGGATGCAGGTGTGCATTTCGGACACCTGAAAAGAAAGTGGAATCCTGCCATGTCTCCTTATATATTTATGGAGAAGAACGGGATCCACATCATTGACCTCAACAAGACTGAAATCAAGTTAGAGGAAGCTGCTTCTGCCATGAAGCAAATTGCCAAGTCGGGCCGTAAGATCCTTTTTGTGGCCACCAAGAAACAAGCTAAAGACATTGTTTCCGAGAAGGTTAAAGAAATCGGTATGCCGTATGTTACCGAGCGTTGGCCCGGGGGTATGCTGACCAACTTCCCGACCATCCGAAAGGCTGTCAAGAAAATGGCCACCATCGATAAAATGAGTGCAGACGGTTCTTTAAACACCCTTTCAAAGCGTGAAAAGCTTCAGATCACCCGTCAGCGTGCCAAGCTTGAGAAGAACCTGGGCAGTATTTCCGATCTTACACGTCTTCCCGCTGCCATGTTTATAGTGGATGTTGCCAAAGAATACATTGCTGTTCGCGAAGCCAACAGGCTGAACATCCCGGTATTCGCCATGGTTGATACCAATTCCGATCCAAGGATCATCGATTTCCCGATCCCGTCCAATGACGATGCCTCTAAGTCGATCTTGCTGATCATCAATTACGTAACCGAAGCAGTTGCTGAAGGTTTGGGTGAGAGAAGGATGGAGAAAGAAAAAGAAGCAACAGAAGCCAAAGCCAAAAGCGAAAAGGCTAAAGCAGAAAGTGAAAAAGCTAAAGCAGAAAGTGCAAAGGCCAAAGCCGATGAACGTGAAAAAGCCAAAGCCGCAGGTACAGGAACTGAGGCAAAAGGAGAACAACAACGTCAAAGAATCAGAGTTCAAAAGCCCGGAATAGAAAAGCCCGGAATAGAAAAAGTGGCAAAAGAAGAACCAAAGGTTACTCCTGAAACAAAAGAAGAACCAAAGGTTACTCCTGAGGCAAACGCCGAAGAGAAGAAATGACAACAATATTAAAAAGAATATAACAATGGCTGATATTAAAGCTGTAGATGTACAAAAACTGAGGAAAGCCACCGGCGCCGGAATGATGGACTGCAAAAAAGCATTGCAGGAAGCTGAAGGCGATTTTGATCGTGCTATTGAAATTATACGTAAAAAGGGCAAGGCCATTGCAAACAAGCGTGCCGACCGCGAAGCAGGTGAAGGTAATGTCCAGGCAAAAGTTGAAGGTGGTTTTGGTGCCATGATCTCACTGAATTGTGAAACTGACTTTGTTGCCAAGAATGATGATTTTATAAAGTTCTCCTCTTCCATCCTGGCGGTTGCCATGGCTGAAAAGCCGGCTGATCTGGAGGCACTGAAGGCGCTTCCCATGGATGGAGAGACTGTATCAGATGTGATTACCGCTAAGTCAGGAACCATTGGTGAAAAGCTGGAGCTGGCTTACTATGATTTCATCAAAGCAGACACAGTGCAGGCTTACAATCACTTTGGCAACAACCTCGCCACACTGGTTGGATTTAACAAGGAAGGTGTTGATGAGCAGGTGGCCAAAGACGTTGCCATGCAGATAGCTGCCATGGCTCCCATTGCTGTAGCTGAAAGTGATGTCGCTCCCGAAGTCCTGGCCAAAGAAAAAGAGATTGGACGCGGTAAGGCACTTCAGGAGGGCAAGCCTGAGAATATTGTGGACCGCATTGCCGAAGGAATGGTTAAAAAATTCCTCAAGGAAAACACCCTGATGAACCAGGAGTTTACAAAAGATTCCAAAAAGACCGTTGCTCAGTACATCGAAGAAGCTGACAAAGACCTTCAGGTTACAGGTTTTAAAAGGTTCGCCGTAAAATAAATTGAATCTTTAATTTGCATCAAATAAGGCTGTCTTTTACAAGATGGTCTTTTTTTTATCTCCAGAATCTTTAAACCGGGACTGAACCAGATGCTTCGTACCGGCTTAGGGTCCTTGTTTAAAATCCTTTCGAAAAAAAAGAACAGGATATCTACCTTTTTGTATTTTTAAAAGAAAAAACACATGACTGCATATAAACGCATTTTGCTTAAACTGAGCGGTGAAGCGCTCATGGCCGGACGTTCACACGGAATTGATCCCGGGCGGCTGGAGGAATACATTGAAGAGATCATTGAAGTATCCCGGATGGGAACACAGGTAGGGATTGTCATTGGCGGGGGTAATATCTTCAGGGGTATCTCGGGTGTGGAAGCAGGATTTGACCGGGTAAAAGGGGATTATATGGGAATGCTTGCCACAGTCATCAACGGCCTGGCGCTTCAGTCGGCTTTCGAGTCAAAGGGAGAGAGTGCCAGGCTTTTCACCGCCATCCGGATGGAACCGGTGGCCGAATTTTATTATAAACCCCGTGTAATACAGGCCCTTGAAAACAACGAGATCGTTATCTTCTCCGGCGGTACCGGAAATCCCTATTTTACCACCGATACCGCATCTGCATTGAGAGCAGTTGAGATGGAGGCCGATGTGATGCTGAAAGGAACCCGGGTAGACGGAGTCTATAGCAGCGATCCGGAGAAAGATCCTGAAGCAAAAAAATACGACGAGCTTTCATTTGACGAAGCGTTGCAAAAAGAGTTGCGCATCCTGGATTTGACCGCTTTTACCATGTGCAAGGAGAATAAATTGCCGATTATCGTCTTCAATATGAACGAGAAAGGGAATTTGAAAAAACTTATTTCAGGTGAAAAAATTGGCACTTTAGTTAAAATTTAGATAAATTGAGCTCGCTTAACGGAATCCGGAGATCATGAATGAAGAAGTCCAGCTGATATTTGAGATGACCAGGGAGCACATGGATAAAACCATTGAACACCTCGATAACGAACTGATGCGCATCAGGGCAGGTAAGGCCAATGTTCATATTCTTGATGGAATCATGGTGGAGTATTATGGCACGCCCACACCACTGAGTCAGGTTTCCAACATCAGTACACCCGATGCAAAAACCATCATGATCCAGCCCTGGGAAAAGACCATGATCGTTCCCATTGAAAAAGCGTTGATGAATTCAAATGTGGGTATCACCCCGGCAAACAATGGTGAGGTCATTCGCCTGGCGATCCCCCAGCTTACAGAAGAGCGAAGACGTGACCTGGTGAAGCAGGTGAAAAATGAGGGTGAAAACGCCCGGATCAGTATCCGGAACAGCCGGCGCGATGCCAATGACGAATACAAACAGATGCAAAAAGATGGCCTCTCCGAGGACGAAGCCAAATCGGCCGAAGATACCATCCAGAAGCTCACCGACGAATACACCGAAAAGGTGGATAAGATTGTGGATTCCAAAGAGAAAGACATCATGACCATCTAAGGTGCATGAAGCCTGATCGACCCCTCCTTTTTTACGCAGCTCTGCTGTTTGTTCACCTGATATTTTTCCTGAGTTCCACCGTACATCCTTCTTTACCACTGACCGATTCTGACGATTACCTGAATGCCTCCCGGAACATTTACAGCCAGGGGGTTCTTTATTGTGGAGATCTGACCGAACCCATTCGGGAAGAACAATTTACCAGGCGGCCTCCCCTCTATCCGGTTTTCCTTGGAATTTCCATACTTACCGGCTCGTATATTCCTGTATTCCTGATCCAGATCCTGCTCTCAATGACCGCCATTTTGCTCATGTTAAGGATCTTTTCTCCAGGACACCCTGAACAAAGGAATGCTCCGGGTTTGATCGCAATGGTCTTGCTTCTTGTTACCCCCGCCCAGTTTATATACTCAAACCGCATCATGTCTGAAATTCCTTTTCAACTGTTACTGGTGCTTCTGGCATGGTCAGTATTTAAATATTCCGCTAAACAGGAGAACCGGTTTATCTGGCTTTTTAACCTTTTCCTCACCCTGGGACTGGCTACAAAGCCTGTTCTCTTCCCATTTGCAATCCTCACCATCCTTATATCGCTGTACCTGTTCCTGAGAACCAGGAAACGGGCATTTATGCTGGCCATCTGCCTTCCCGTCATCTGGATCATCGCATACAGTGCATGGAACTACAACCGGACAGGTTCAGTGCAGTATTCAAGCATCCAGACCGCCAACCTGGTGAACTATAACATGCGTTACTTTCTGATGCACCAGTACGGGACCGATGTTGCCGATGAAAGAACAGACGCACTTTATGCCACATGCAATGCCAGTGATAGTTACAGGGATAAAAACAGATGCCTGGGAAAGGGAGTGCAGGAAATTATTCTTGACAGGCCGGTAAAGTATGCCCTGTTTCACCTCAAGGGGAGTTTCCTCCTCTTTCTGGATCCAGGCAGGTTCGACCTGGTTAAGTTTTTCAATATCCGGGAATCAGATACACCGGGATTCTTAACTGAAATTAACCAGGATGGATTTGCCGGAGCGGTCCGGTCCCTCAAACACCAGGGATGGTGGCTGGTGATCCTGCTGGGATTGATCGCTCTGTTTAAAATCCTGAAGATCACGGGATTTCTTCTCTATATTTTCAGAAAAGGGGACCATCTGTACCTGCGTATCTTCCTTGTAGTCCTGGTGGGTTACCTGGCACTGATTACCGGTCCCCTGGGCGCTTCAAGATTTCTGCTACCGGTGGAGTTGCTGATCATTGGAGGAGCTGCCAGAGGGTGGAGCCCATTGATCAAAAAGCGATGGAGCCCATTGCTTACAAAATTAAAGGTCCAGAAGCCGGTATAGCTCATCCAGGTTGGGAGAGAGAATGATCTCTGTGCGCCTGTTCCTTCTTCGCGCTTCAGGAGTGTCGGCAGTATCCACAGGTAAAAACTCACCCCGGCCGGCCACGGTAATCCTGGTGGCTACAATGCGGGATTCATCCAGAAGTATCCTCACAATGGAGGTGGCACGCATCACACTCAAATCCCAGTTATCCTTAATGGATGAACCTTTGCGGAAGGGAACATCGTCCGTATGGCCTTCGATCATAATGTTAATGTCCGGATTGTTTGAAAGGACCACTGCCAGTTGTTTCAGCGCCCTGACCCCTTTGGGATCAACCACTGTGCTGCCCGATTTAAACAACAACTTCTCCTCCAGCGAAACGTATACCTTTCCATTCTTCCGGGTGACAGTCAGACCCTGACCCTCAAAACCCAGCAATGCTTCAGCCACTTTCTCCCTCAGGTCATCCAGGATCGCATCTTTCTGGTAAAGCATCTCCTCCATCTCCAGCAACCTTGCATTCCTGGCTTCCAGCTCAGCCCGCAGCCTGTTCACATCCTGGCGCTGACCGGCCACATTGGACTCCAGTTCCTTAAGAAGTTGCTGCTTCCTTGCCAGATTCTCCTGGGTGGTCTGCAATTCATTGAGCAACCTGCGGGTTTCGCGGGCATTTCCCCTCAGCAATGCTTCATGGGTCGATTCCAGGTCGGTATACTGGCGCTCCAGCTGTGCTTTTTCCTTCTCAAGCTCTGCCACCTGCTTATAAATCCTGATGCTATCCTCAACAAACTGTTTCCGTTGATCTTCCACATCATCAATTTTCGCCCTCATCTCCCGGTTCTCTACTGTGAGATACTCGTTTTCTGCCATCAGATCATCGCGCTGGTTCTGCAGGGTATGGCTTTTATCTGAAAGCTGGGTAAATTCGCTGGTAGGGACACACGATCCCAGGAGGGCAACTCCGGCTATAATATATACGATTTTGCTCATCATAAGTACATAACGGTTCAATTAGGGAAAATTACATAAAATAGAAGGGTGAAAAAGGGCATTTTTTCACCATGCCTCTTTAAGATATTAACAAAGCTAATTATTCGTACATTTGCACCAGAATCTGATCCAGATGGAATCGACCTTGAACGACTACAACTTGCTCAATACCATACAGAGTCCGGACGACATGAAGTCGCTTACTCCGGAACAGCTGAGGCAGCTCAGCGGTGAGTTGCGCCAGTTCATTATTGAAATTGTTTCATCCAATCCGGGCCATTTTGGAGCCAGCCTGGGGGTTGTTGAGCTCACCGTTGCACTTCACCATGTTTATAACGCACCTTACGACCAGATCATCTGGGACGTGGGGCACCAGGCATACGGTCATAAGATTCTCACAGGCCGCAGGGATATTTTTCATACCAACCGGAAGTATGGAGGGATCAGCGGATTTCCAAAACCTTCAGAAAGTGCCTATGACGCTTTTGGCGTGGGACACGCTTCCACATCCATCTCAGCAGCACTTGGAATGGCTGCCGGAAATGAGTACAGGGGGCAGAACGACCGTCAGGTTGTGGCAATTATTGGAGATGGTTCCCTCACCGGCGGAATGGCTTATGAAGCACTGAATAATGCGGGACAAGCCGGAAAAAACCTGCTGGTGATCCTCAATGACAACCATATTTCCATCGATCCCAGCGTTGGTGCCATGAAAGATTACCTGTTGGATATCACCACATCAAAAGCTTACAACAAGGTAAAGAATGATGTCTGGAACCTGCTGGGATTCCTGAATAAGATTACCCCCAATGCCAGGCGTTATGCCCAGAAGATCGAAAATGCCATCAAGTCCATTGTTCTCAAACAAAGCAACCTGTTCGAATCGCTTAATTTCAGGTATTTTGGCCCGGTCGACGGCCACGATGTGCTCCACCTGACCGACATCCTGAAGGACATGAAGGATATCCCCGGTCCTAAACTGTTGCACGTCATTACCCAGAAGGGCAAGGGCTTTGCCAAAGCCGAAGAAAACCAGACTGCATTTCATTCACCCGGTAAGTTCAACATGCACACGGGTGAGATGATCCGTAAATCATACAACCGGCCCCAACCACCCCTGTATCAGGATGTGTTCGGCGAAACCATCCTTGAACTGGCAAGGACCAATAAAAAGATCATTGGGATAACCCCGGCCATGACCACTGGTTCTTCCCTGAAGATCATGATGGATGAGATGCCCGACCGCACCTATGATGTGGGGATTGCAGAGCAGCATGCAGTGACTTTTTCGGCCGGACTGGCCGCTGCTGGAATGACGCCATTCTGTAATATATATTCTTCCTTCATGCAGCGGGCATATGACCAGGTGATCCACGATGTAGCCCTCCAGAAACTTCCTGTGGTTTTCTGCGTCGATCGGGCCGGACTGGTGGGATCGGACGGTGCCACGCACCAAGGGGCCTACGACCTGGCATACTTCAGGTGCATTCCCGGCATGGTGATTGCCTCTCCTCTGAACGAGATTGAACTGAGGGACCTGATGTATACAGCTCAGCTTCGCCCGGCAGGGCCTTTTGCCATCCGGTACCCCAGGGGAAGGGGTGTGACGGTGAACTGGAAACAACCTTTCAGCGAAATAGAGATTGGGACAGGGCAACGGCTTATGGAAGGAAGTGACCTGGCTGTCTTATCCCTCGGGCCCATCGGTAAAGAGGTTACAAAAGCCATTTCAATCCTCGAAAAAGATCAGATCAGTGTGGCACATTATGACATGCGCTTTTTAAAGCCCCTGGATAACAAGCTGCTTAAAAGCGTATTCACAAAGTTCGACAAGGTCATCACCGTGGAAGATGCATCCATAGTGGGAGGCCTTGGCAGTGCAGTCATTGAATACATGAATGACAACAGTTTCAAGGCCAGGGTACTGCGTCTGGGAATCCCCGACCGGTTTGTGGATCACGGAACCCAGGAAGAGTTGTACCACGAATGTGGTTTCGATGCAGAAGGTATTGTGCTGTCTGCCAGGAATATGGTGGTTTCTAAAATTCTTACCCGGGCCATCTGACTCAGTATCTTTTCCTGATCCGGTTGCATTCATTGACTCTCCTCGCAGCAAGCTGCGAGGAACCGAAGCTCGGCGCAGTCAATGCGCAAGCGTAATTCATCTTACAACCCAATTTTCAAGTTTTATATCAGAAATTCTTTCAAATTCACAAATATTTTCAGTCACCATAATTAAATCATTTTCAACTGCTGCACAGCCAATCAATAAATCAAAATCACTAATCATTGTTCCTGATCTTCTTAAACGTGCCTTTTCCTTTCCATACAGATTTATAGAATCAAAAATTGGCAGTATTGTTATATGTTCTGAGAATTGCTCAATGATGTTATGATTCTTTTGGGGGGTTAAACTGTTTTCAGCACCAAATACGAGTTCAGCAAGTGTAATCTCCGAAATAGCACAGTTCTTTAAATCAATCTTTTCTAGTTTTTCAATAAGGTTGAATTTACCTTTAAAGAAGTGAATACAAATGTTAGTATCGAGTAAATACTTCATCAGAAGTCCGCATTGCTTCTGTTATCAATTCTGGATTCTCTAATCTCTCTATTTATTTCATCAGAATCTCTCGAATCTTCCCATGCTCCATATAAACTTCTTAAGCTAAATTTGCGGTCTTCTTTTGTCTCAATGGACTCTGTAAGCTTAATAATAAGCTTCTTTTTAGAACCATTATCAAGTCGGGAAAGAAAACCGAAGTATTTATCTATTGTCTTATTTGTTAAGGCTAAACCCACGATAATTTTCTTTTAAAGATACGACATTTTTAGCATCGCGGTCAAAATGTATTTTTTTTGAACTTGGAATAGTCTTCATGAACATATACTTCAGGATGGGAATCTGGACAAGTTCTCCTACAGATCAAATTTAATCCCCTGCGCCAGCGGGAGTTCTTTTCCGTAGTTGATGGTATTGGTCTGTCTGCGCATGTAGGCCTTCCATGCATCCGATCCCGATTCACGACCCCCACCGGTCTCCTTCTCGCCACCAAATGCACCGCCAATCTCCGCACCGGATGTTCCGATATTCACATTGGCAATTCCACAGTCAGAACCCACACCTGAAAGGAATTGTTCTGCTTCCCGCAGATTCAGGGTAAATATTGCAGATGAAAGGCCCTGGGGTACATCGTTGTTCAGGGCTATGGCCTCATCAATGTCACCGTACCTGATCAGGTACAGCAAAGGAGCAAAGGTTTCATCCTGAACGATCTCAAAATGGTTTTTTACCTCGGCCAGGGCAGGTACCACGAAAGTTCCAGCCTCGTAACCCGGTCCCTCCAGTATTTCCCCTCCAAACAGGATGGTTCCACCCTCATGTTTCACCTTTTCAATGGCATTTGAAAAGAGCTCAACAGCACCCTGATCTGCCAGCGGTCCCACAAGTATTTGCTCATCCAACGGGTTCCCTATCCGCTGAGAAATCTGGTTGTAAGCCTTTACGAGCCTGTTTTTCACCTCTTCATAAACCTCATCGTGAATGATCACCCTCCGGGTTGTGGTACATCTCTGACCTGCCGTCCCCACGGCACCAAAAACAATGGCAGGTATGGCCAGATCCAGATCAGCGTTCTGAGATACAATCAATGCATTGTTCCCTCCCAGTTCCATGATGGAGCTCCCCAGGCGTTGCCCCACAATTCCCGAAATATGCTTTCCCACGGCAGTGGATCCTGTTACAGAAAACAGTGGAATTCTTTTATCCGCTGCAAAATTATCGCCCATAACTGACGACCTGGCCACCACGAGGTTAAAAACACCTTCAGGTACATTGTTTTCCTTCAATACATCTGCAATGATGTGCTGAATGGCTATGGCAGTTAATGGGGTTTTAGAGCTGGGTTTCCACACCACCACATCACCGGCCACTGCCGCAATCATGGCATTCCAGGCCCAGACTGCTACCGGGAAGTTGAAAGATGTTACCAATCCGACAATACCAAGGGGATGGTACTGGTCGTACATCCTGTGCTGAGGCCTTTCCGACGGCATGGTAAATCCATACAATTGCCTCGATTGCCCCACTGCAAAATCACATATGTCGATCATCTCCTGCACTTCGCCCAATCCTTCCTGGTAAATTTTTCCCATCTCCAGGGTAACCAGGAGTCCCAGGTCTTCCTTGGCCTCTCGCAAAGCCAACCCGATCTGCCGTACTACCTCTCCCCTTTTGGGCGCCGGAACACTCTTCCAGACAGCAAAAGCCTCTTCGGCAGTTTTGATCACAGTTTCATAATCCTCCATTGTGGCATTGATTACTTTCGCAATAGTCTCCCCGTCAACGGGCGAAACCGACGATGTAACCTCACCTTTTGTATCGAGCCAGTTCTGCCCGGTAGTTGCCCCGGGATTCACATTCTGAATCCCCAGTCTGTTGAGAACCAGAATGACCTTGTCTTTGTATTGCTTATCCATGATATCTGAATTATTCTGCAGTTATTAGTCAACAAAATTAGCAATGGATCGTTTCATAAAAGATATTTAAGAACATGCGTGGTGCAGATTGATTTTGGGCTTGTCAGATTTCCTGAAAAACATTAACTTCGCAGCGCTTTAAAAGTTGCTGGCTGATAGATAGCAATTGCCATGGCAACGTAGTTCTAGTTTTAGTGTAACCATCTAATGCCCAGGTGGCGGAATTGGTAGACGCGCTGGTCTCAAACACCAGTGATAGCAATATCGTGCCGGTTCGATCCCGGCTCTGGGTACAATCTTCAACCCGAATGTCAGAGAGTACGACAATGAATGGAGAAAAGCAACTGGCCATAGATATACGTTATCTGAGGATGGCAGGGATATGGGCTTCGAATTCATATTGCATACGCAAGAAAGTCGGGGCCCTTCTGGTAAAGGACAAGATGATCATCTCAGATGGGTATAACGGCACTCCTTCCGGGTTTGAAAATGAGTGCGAAGATGATAACGACAAAACCAAATCCTATGTCCTTCATGCTGAGGCCAATGCCATTACAAAGGTGGCCAAATCCAACAACAGCAGCGATGGCTCAACCCTATATATTACCACCTCTCCCTGCATGGAATGCTCAAAACTGATCATTCAGGCCGGAATTCAGCGGGTGGTTTTTTCAGAAAAATACAGAATCACCGACGGACTTGATCTTCTGGAAAGGGCCAGTATCGAACTGGTTCATATTCCGGAAATCCCGGGTGACCCTTTATATTGATCGGTAGAAGAATACGGAATTATGCGCAACAGGAGAGAAAGATTGATCATATTTTTACCGGTACTCATCAGCATTGCCCTGGTCATCGGTATCTTACTCGGCAACTGGATCACCGGTATCCGCATCAGAAGCATTGTAACGGATGAGGTAAGCAGACAGAAGTTTTCTATTCGTCCGGGCATCAATTCAGGATCGGGATTTTCCCTCACACCCAGAGGGAACAAGATCTCCTCAGCCCTTCAGTACATCCTCAACGAATACGTAGATACGGTCAGTCTGAACAACCTGAATGAGTCGGTAATGCCTGCCCTTCTGGAGAACCTGGATCCCCACTCAATCTACATTCCAGCCACCGATTTCCAGCGCTACTCTGAACCTCTGAAGGGAAACTTCAGCGGAATCGGAGTATCATTTAACATGACCGACGACACGGTAGCCATCATCAATACCATTCCCAACGGTCCCTCCGAAATGGTTGGCGTTATGGCCGGTGACAGGATCATCAGGGTCAATGACTCCCTGGTGGCCGGGGTAAATATGCCCAGCGACGATATCGTGAAGATGCTGAAGGGCCCAAAAAATACAGTAGTCCGGGTTACCATTTACCGCAGGGGTGATCCAGGGCCCATAGATTTCGAAATTACCCGTGACGACATTCCTATCTACAGTGTGGATGTGGCTTACATGGTGGATGATGAGACCGGATACATCAAGATCAGTCAGTTTGCACAAACCACCTATCATGAGTTCATTCAGGCCGTTGAGAAACTGAAGGCCCTGGGAGTGAAGAAATTGATTATCGACCTGAGAAGAAACGGGGGTGGGATCATGGAAGCAGCCACAATGATTGCCGACCAGTTCCTGGAAGAAGGTCAGCTGATCGTTTATACGGAAGGACGTACACGTCCCCGGGAAAATGATTATGCCACTTCACGTGGCATCCTGAAAGACGATATAGTGGTGATCCTGATCGATGAAACCAGTGCTTCGGCCAGCGAGATTCTTGCAGGAGCCATCCAGGACAATGATCGCGGACTGGTGATCGGGCGAAGGTCATTTGGAAAGGGACTGGTTCAGGAAGAGATGCGATTTGCAGATGGTTCAGCCTTGCGACTTACCGTGGCCAGGTATTATACTCCCACCGGAAGAAGCATTCAAAAGCCCTATGAGAATGGGAAGGAAGATTATTATCATGACCTGAATCAGCGAATGATACATGGCGAGCTGGAGCACCAGGACAGCATCAAATTTGATGATTCGCAGAAGTTTGTGACTCCCGGCGGTAAAATCGTTTACGGAGGAGGGGGTATCATGCCGGATGTATTTGTCCCGGTTGACACCATCGGGGCCTCCAAATATTACAACAGGACCCGAAGCCTTGGACTGATGTACAGGTTTGCCTTCCATTATACCGATCTTCAAAGGTCGTCCCTTGAGCAGTTCACTTCTGCAGAAGATATAGAAGCCTTCATGGACGATCAGGATTTCCTCAGTCAATTCATCATTTACGCCGAAGAAAAGGGCGTTCAACCCGACTACGACGATATCAGGATATCAGGGCATATCCTAAAAAAGACCATCAAAGCATACGTGGCCAGGAACATTATTGACAATGATGGTTTTTATCCCATCATCGCTGAAATTGACAACACCCTGCAGGTAGCCATCGATACGATTTCGGCACTTTAAATCCCGGCAATTTAAACCTTCTTCCCATTGCGTCATCAAATAGGCAGATTGAAAATTATTTACTAACAAAATTTGATACGTTATGAAAAATCAATGGAAAAGATCAGCAGGGATATTCCTTCTTGCTTCGTTTATGGTGACAGGATTAATTGCCCAGCCCCGTGGCCACGGATATGGCCATGGATATGGCCAGGGAACTGACAGGGATTTTGGTCCCGGATATGGTATGATGAACCAGAAAATTTCTTTAGACCTGACCGGGGAACAACAGGAAGAAATGATGACACTCAGGGTGGAACAACATAAGACGATGAAGCCCTTAAGAAACAAAATGGCCGAATTGAAGGCCAGGGAACGGACCCTTCTTTCCGAGGAAAAAGTTGATATGAAGGCCGTCAATGGTATTATTGATGAACAGACCGAATTGTTGAATGGCATGAAGAAGCTTCAAGCCCAACAGAAGGTGAAAGTGAAAAGCATCCTTACCGATGAGCAGATCATGAAAATGGATCAGAGAAGGCAGTTCTCAAAACACAGAAAGTTTGAGAGAGGTAATTTCCAAAGGGGTCCCCACATGGGCCGGCCCTATCACAGAGGTTTGGTTTAGCAATGCCAAAAAACAGGTCCGCCGGACCTGTTTTTTTTATCAATAGAGGATCGTCAAACCTCCATTTTAACCATCGCCCTGATGGCTGCTGCAGCAGGTTCGGGTTCCTCTATAAAACCCATATGACCACTGTGCAAAAGCCTTACAACCGATGCATGAGGTGCCAGGTTCACCAGCCTCTCGAACACCTCACCCGGGATATAATTATCTTTCATCCCCCCTATCAACAACAACGGCAATCCGGGATCCTGCAGAACCCCGGTCCTGTCCTGACGCTCCTTCATGCCTTTCAATATGGCTACAATGCCTTCCTCTGAATTACTCAATGCCATGTTTTTGACCTGCTCAACCTCATTGCTTAGCCGATCCAGGTTCATGTCTGCAAACCCTTTGGGGATGTTCACAAGGATGATCTGACGCTTTCTCTTACACATGACCAGTCGGATTTCCCTGTCCCGGTCGTCCCTTTTCTCCTCAGAATCGGCAAAACACGTGGAGTGGAACAGGGAATATCCTGACAAATAATGGGGGTACAGATCTGCAAAAGCCATGGCCACATAACCCCCCAATGAATGCCCCACAAGAAATACCTTATCAATCCCCTCCTGTTCAATCACTGCGCAAACCGATCCCGCCAGATCCTCCATCGAGTGGACTTTTCCCCATGTACCCGATCCTCCGTGGCCAGGCAGATCCATTGTAATCACCCTGTACCGGTCCAGGAATCGTCCGGTAAAACTTTCCCAGACCCCTGCCGTTTCCAGGTATCCGTGTAACAACAGAATACAGGCTCCCTGCCCCCGGTCATCGTAAACAACTTCAACCTCTTTATATAAAATATATTTTTTCATCTTCACTTAAAGATATGGCAGCATGAGTTCCTCTATGTCACCTGCCTCAATGGGGATATCTTCCATAAGGTCTACGGCCCCGTTTTCAGTGATCAAAATATCATTTTCCAGCCTTATTCCCAATCCTTCCTGCGGAATGTAAATGGCCGGTTCGCACGTGAGCACCATCCCGGATTGAATGGGCAGGGTACGATCAAACGGATCGTGAACATCCAACCCAAGGGAGTGGGACGTCCCATGCATAAAATACTTCTTCCAAAGGGGGTCCGAAGGGGATTGATCTGTTGCTTCCTTCCGTGTGTAAAGGCCAAGACCAATGTGCTCCTCCTCCCAGATAGCGCCCACGCTGTTATGGAATTCAGCCAGCAGGATACCTGGCACCATCATCTCCCTGGAGTACCTGAACACCCTCAATACCGCATCATAGACCTCCCGCTGCCTCTTTGAAAACCGACCGTTTACAGGAATGGTCCGTGTACAATCGGCAGCATAGTTATTGACTTCGGCACCGAAGTCCATAAGGAGCATTTCCCCGTTCAGGCACCTTCCATTGTTTTCCACATAGTGCAGGATTATAGCATTTTCTCCGCATGCTATAATGGG
>SDBV01004073.1_pt1 | contig 21205 bp, 22 predicted proteins | sample 2277081 | NCBI WGS metagenome assembly SDBV01 (sample SAMN10402039, study PRJNA504765) | marine sediment metagenome | isolation source: marine sediment core GS10_PC15, 223 cmbsf | place: Arctic Ocean: Southern Knipovich Ridge | collected 2010 | reverse complement strand
ATTCTATGTGAGCGCGGCATCCGTAGAAGTTTTGATGAAATCAATTATCAGGTCATAACCCTGGTCAAAATTTCCGTCAAAGGCGTGCGCTCAAAAGTACTCTAAAGCGTTTAGGGCGTGATTGATCGATGAATATACCTTTGCACCATGGGCAGCTAATGCCACCCGTTTGCGCTCATCCGTTGATATACCAATCATTCTAACTTCCACCTGGATTTCCATTTCTTTCAAAATATTCCTGGCTTCTTTAACGGAAATCATCCCTCCTGGCGTATCTTCAAAAACGGTAATCAAACTGCCTTGTAAATGGCAAAGGTCGAGATACTGCCAATCTGAAGATTGATTGCCAACGTAGCTCAGGCTTTTTTCGACCGGCCACCCATATCCAGACAAAACTGCTGCTAAGGCATGCTGCCAGGACGGCTTCATAAGACCGCTTGCTTCCTGACCGATCTGTTGTGCCAGCCAAGTGATTTCTCCAAACCCTACCAGCGGTAAATCCTCTAATCCGACAAGCGCAGCCCCCATTTCAGCCTCAGGCGTACCCACACCATCAAGCAGTGGAGATGATGGTCGATTTGTCATGATTGCCGCACCACGACTGGGGCTGCCTGCCCACTGCATTAATTTGGCAGCATTTGGTTCACTGAGCAATCGATCATCATACAGCCGCAAGTAGCTATCTGTCTGGAATTGCGCTTTTTTCTGATAAATCTCTTCGTAAATCTCACTCCCCAAAACCAGTTCCTGAAATAAATTCATTGTTAGAGAATTGGCAATTGATTCACAGTTTTTGACCATCGCAATGGTTAATTCCGGATTCGCCCTGGCTTTCATCGCCAGACCTTGAACAGCATTTAGCGCCCGTTGAGCCTCAGGGATTTCAATAGGCTGTCCCGAAATTGCATCAAACAATTCTTGCAAGTCCAAATCATATGGTTGAGGGTCTATTGAAAGGGGTTGTAAAGCTGAGCTACTGTTCACCGGAGCACTTGCTTTTTGTTTCTCCAACATCAAAACCGCCATGCAAAGCGCACTGGATAGCCATTCATTGCTGATACCCAAGGCTTCAAACTGAGCATTTTGATCTTTAGAAAGATAAACATTTTCAAAGCCTAGAGAAAGCCCAGCCAAGCGAATAGTTTCTTGCAATGCGCGACGATAACCATTCGGCTGAAGCAAAACGCCATCCATATCAAACAGAAAAATTTCCATCAATTACCTTTTTTTGCATGCCGATCTTCCAAATCCTTCTCTATTTCAGCTAAGGAAATCCCTTGCTGAACCAATAACACAAAGAGATGATAAATCAGATCGGAGGATTCTTCGATGAGGCGCTGCCGGCCCTGTCTACCAGCAGCGATGATCACTTCAACTGCTTCTTCCCCCACTTTCTGTGCAGTTCTTTCGTAACCAGCTTCCAATAACCTATTTGTGTAGGAACCCGAAACAGGGTTGTTTTTTCGGTCTTCGATAATTTCAAATAATTTGTAGATCATATTAGTCTTCCAATTCTGAAAAGAAGCAATTGCTATTACCCGTGTGGCATACGGGTCCGCGGGGTTTCACCAATAACAACACAGCATCCCGATCACAATCGATCTTTATCATGATCACGTCCAGGATATTGCCAGATGTTTCGCCCTTCAGCCATAGTTTTTTTCTGCTACGAGACCAAAAATGAGCTTGCTTTGTCGTTCGGGTGAGTTCAACTGCCTCGGCATTCATCATCGCGACCATTAACACTTGTCTGGTTTCTATATCCTGTGCCACAGCAGTTAGCATTCCTTTTGAGTCATATTTTAACGGTTTCATTTTACTCACCTTCCGGAATGAGTCTGATGGGAATTTGATTGTCTGCCAGATATTTTTTCAGGTCAGCGATCTTCAATATTTTGTCGTGGAAGAGAGTCGCCGCTAAAGCAGCCTCTGCTTGCGTCTCACGAAACACGTCCAGGAAATCTTTTTTGCTTCCGGCACCGCCGCTGGCGATAACAGGAACGCTTACGGAAGAAGCGATCGCTTGGATCAACTCAAGATCAAATCCATCACGAGTGCCATCACTGTCCATACTGGTGAGCAGTATCTCTCCTGCACCTGCCTCCACACCACGAATTGCCCAGCTCAAAGTATCCATACCTGTGGGAGTTCTTCCCCCTTCCACATAAACTTCCCAATTGCCTCGCTCCGTCTTTTTTGCATCAATTGCCAATACAATGCACTGGTTCCCAAACCGTTTTGCACCCTTCGTCAGCAATGAGGGCTCCCTGACAGCTGCTGAATTTATACTGACTTTATCAGCCCCGAAAAGTAAAGTTTGACGAATATCATCCACATTTCGAATCCCTCCACCGACGGTTAGCGGCAAGAAAACCTGTTCAGCAATCGACCGTACAACATCTAAAGTGGTCTGGTGACCTGCTGGCGTTGCTGAGATATCTAGGAAAACCAATTCATCAGCGCCCATCTCGTCATAGGTCTTTGCTTGTTCTACAGGATCACCTGCATCCCGCAAATTGACGAAATTAATTCCTTTCACCACACGTCCATCTTTAACATCCAGACAAGGGATGATGCGTTTAGCGAACATTAAGCGCTTCCTTTAGTGTAAAATTTCCTTCGTATAGAGCGCGCCCAATTATCACGCCCTCTAACCCGGCTAACCTCACTCTGGCAACATCGGCCAATTCAGCTGTACCCCCAGAGGCGATCACAGCCAAGCCAGTTTGATCCGCGAGCCGCTTTGCATTTTCCCAATCCACACCTGTCTGCATCCCGTCTTTTTGAATGTTTGTGTAGATCAACGTTTGCGCACCTGCATCAGCCAGCGTTTTTGCCAGCGACTGCATTGAAACCCCGGAATGCGACTGCCACCCCAGCGTCATTAGCTCCTGGTTGACTGCATCCATGGCAAAGGCGATCTTTTTACTACCAAAGCGTTTCAGCGCCTCAAGACCAAAATCCGGATTCTCGATCACAGCGGTACCCAACACAACTCTTGAGACTCCAAAGGACAGCACTTTTTCTATTTTTGAAATGGTGCGGATGCCCCCGCCAAGCTGAATTTTGAGCCTTCCTTTCCCGGAAGATAATATTTTCTCTAACGCTTCTTCGTTCTTTTGGGTTGCCTCCCCAAACGCGCCGTTTAGACTGACAACATGCAGCCATTCCGCTCCCTCTTGGATCCATTTTTGAGCAACTGCCTCCGCGTTATTACTATATACAGTTTGCTTCCCTGCTTTCCCCTGCTGTAAACGGACTACATTCCCAAAACGCAAATCGATTGCCGGATACACAATAAAATCAGCCATTTTAGATCTCCACAAAATTCTTCAGAATCTTCAATCCAACCTTTTGGCTTTTCTCAGGATGGAACTGGACCCCATACAAATTCCCATTTTCTACCGCAGATGCAAATGGTACACCATAGTTCGTCATAGTCAGTACAACTCCAGGGTCCTCGGGGACACAGTAATAACTGTGGTTGAAATAAAAATAATCACCATTGTTGATATCTTTGAGTGGGGATGAAGTCTTTTTCACCTCAACCTGATTCCATCCAATTTGCGGCACTTTGATACCTGGCTGCTTGAACGAAACCACTTTCCCGGAGAGCAGGCCTAATCCACAATGATGGCCTTGCTCCTCACTTTCTTCAAACAAAAGCTGCATTCCCAAGCAAATTCCTAAAAAGGGTACCCCCATCTTAACAGCTGCTATCAGCGCAGATACAAGCCCTCGAGTTTGTAAACCTTTCATGCCATCCTTAAATGCTCCTACACCGGGAAGAATGATTTTTTCTGCCTGCATAATAGTTTCTTCATCTTCGGTTACTTCAGCCTCGCCACCCACATACGCAACTGCTTTGTAAACGGAGTGTAAATTTCCCAACCCATAATTTATTATCGCTATCATCACAACACTTCTTTAGAACTTGGAATACTATCTTGCCTTCTTGGATCAATCCGAGAGGAATCTGACACGGCTCTTGCGAAGGCTTTGAATAATGACTCTGCGATATGATGGTTATCACGACCATAGTGAACGATGACATGGATATTTGAAGCACTTGCAGCAGCAAATGCCTCAAAAAAATGTTCCACCAAGGTTGTTGGGATCCCACCCACTAATGGGGAAGTCCAATCCGCCTTGATAACCGCATATGGGCGCCCAGAAAAATCGACCACCACCTGCCCCAGAGCTTCGTCCATCGGAACGGTTGCCGAGGCAGTTCTTTTTATGCCGCGTTTATCGCCCAGCACTTGTTTAAAGGCAGCCCCTAACACCAAGCCACAATCTTCAATTGTATGATGGGGGTCAATGTGCAGATCGCCTTTTGCTATGATTACCAAATCAAATAATCCATGAACCGCAATTTGGGTGAGCATATGGTCGAAAAATCCAATTCCGGTTTGAATATCATAGTTACCGGTACCTTCCAAATTGAGTTCAATAATTATTTCAGTCTCTTTGGTTTTGCGTTCAATTTTGGCTGTCCTCATAATTCACCTGATGCCTTTCAATGCCGTGATCAATGTATCGATTTGGCCCTTCGTCCCGACACTGATCCGGATGTGGTCACTTAAACCCGGTTTATCAAAATAGCGGATCAGTATTCCCTGTTCTCGTAATTGCTGCTTCACATCAGCAGCGGAGATTTCCTTGACCTTACACAATATGAAATTCGCTTGTGATGGATATGGTTCTAGCCAAGAAAATTGCTTTAATTCAGAGAACAGTCGCTCTCGCTGCTCAATGATGCTGGTAGTATGGCTTTCCACCTTGTGAATATTCCGCATGACTACAACCGCTGCCTCCTCAGAAGCAATCGACACATTGTAAGGCTGCTTTGCCTTCATCAGCATCGGAACAAATTCCGACGGGAAAACCCCGTACCCAATTCGCAATCCTGCCAACCCTGTCCATTTGCTAAAGGTACGCAATACAATTAAATTCCGATGAGATTCCACATCTTTTATAGCGGAACGATTTTCATCGCTGAAGTTGATATATGCCTCATCCATAACAAGCATCAAAGGCAGATTTACCAGTTGTTGAAATTCATCCTTGGAGATCATGCTGCCATCAGGGTTATTGGGGTTGGCAAGGAACAAAAGTTTTGGTGTACATTTCTCAGCCGCCTTTTCTATTCCAGCTACATCAATTGAAAAATCCGATCGACGCGGGATTGTGATCAGATTAGCTTGATTGAGGGTCCCGTCAAAAGCATACATACCAAATGTTGGCGGGCAATTAATCAAACCATCGCCAGGCTGCAAAATGATTCGCATAATCAAATCAATCAATTCATCAGCACCAGCCCCAATCACTATATTGGATTTAGGAATTTGATGGTAGCTTGCTAATAGTTTTTTAATGCGTCTGCTTTCGGGATCTGGGTAGATATGCAGGGTATCTAACGACGCCAGAGCCGCGCTAACTTCAGGTAATGGGCCGTATGGATTCTCATTGGCGTCGAGTTTTATTAGCGCTTCAACCGGGATTCCCAATTCATCAGATAATACATCGTAAGGCAGAATCGGCTCATAAGGCGGCATCTCTTTGATATGCTGGCGAATAAAATCTAAAGAAGTTATCATCAATCCTCCAACCTGACCCTTGCAGCTGCTGCGTGTGCTGTCAATTGTTCTAGTTCTGCCAATTCTGCCGCCACAGGGCTTAGTGCTCTTGCTGTAAGCGTATCTAACCCGATCACGCTTGAGATTTTGACAAAGTCCAATAAATTCAACGGTGATGCAAACCGGGCAGTGCCTCCAGTGGGCATGACATGACTGGGGCCAGCCACATAATCACCAAGGACTTCAAATGAATGGTCACCCAGAAAAAATCCGCCAGCGTTATTGATTTTTTCCATCAAGTTTTCTGGTTCTTTGACGGACAAACAAAGATGCTCTGCACCATAATCATTCGCCAGATTAGCTGCTTGGTCAAGCGAATCGGTAACCACGATCCCCCCAGAATTTTCCAGTGAAACTAAAATAATCTCTTTTCGTGTTAGGCCATTTACCTGTTTGGAAACTTCCTCTTTCACCAGTTCTGCAAGATCTTTATCGGGGGTGAGCAAGATCGCACTGGCTTGGACATCATGTTCTGCTTGAGACAATAAGTCTATAGCCACCCATTCCGGTTTCGCTGAATGATCCGCGATGACCATTGTTTCTGTCGGTCCGGCCAGGCCATCCATCCCAACCACGCCAAATAATTGCTGCTTCGCGAGAGTTACGAACAAATTGCCGGCGCCGACGATCTTATCGACCTTCTGGACAGTTTCGGTCCCAAAAGCCAGCGCGGCGATTGCCTGCGCTCCCCCGATTTGATAAACAGCATCCACACCACAAAGATACGCCGCAGCCAAAATAGATGCTGCTGGCAAGGGCGGTGTTGCCACGCATATCTGTTTCACACCTGCTACCTGAGCAGGGATTACACTCATCAAAAGTGAGGAGGGGAGAGGAGCCGTTCCCCCTGGCACATATACACCAACGCGCTCAATTGGCGTGACGCGCTGTCCCAGCTGGCCTCCCATCTCAGCGGTGATCCAGCTTTGAATGGTCTGTTTTTCATGAAAACTGCGGATTCGATCGGCGGCAGTTTGCATTGCTTGCTTAAGACGAGGAGACAATTGATTCCAGGCTTGTTCGAGTTCTTTTTGGGAGATGGAAATCTCCTCGCCTTCATATCGATCCAGTAGAGCTGACCATTTATTAATCGCCTGGTCGCCTTCTCCTTCAACCGACAGCAAGATCTTTTCGACAGCCTGGGGGGGGGTAACCCCTATTCCAAAAAACGCCTCTGTGCGTTCCAAAGTAATGTGAGAGTAATTTATCCGATTCAAGGCCCGTCGTTTCAATATGCTATTTTGAGCTTCTTGTACTGAGAGGATCTTGATCATCTTAATCCTCCAATGCCGACATCATGTTAATCAATTCTTGCGGCTCTTCTTCAAATATATAATTCACCGGCGAGACAACTACGCCGCTCCCGCCTATATCTCGAATCTCACGAATGGCTTTATGCAGTTTTTCCTTTTTGACCACAATATGGACCGCATAAAAATTCTCCTCTTCCCGGGTAAGGATGCGTGATATGGTTGGCCCTTGCAAGCCGCAAATAACATCCTTCTGAAATATTTTGTCTGCGATCTCTGCGGTTGAATTTCCGCGTACATTCGCGAAAATTGCCAGGTTTTCTTTCCCTTTCAAATGGGCACCCACCAATTCCAATAACTGGGTTGCAATAGCCAGAGTATCAGGATTATTTTTCAAGCATTCTTTGTTTGCCAGCAGACAAGCCTCTGCATCTAGCAACTTCCCTCCAGGTAATTTTTTGAGCCGATTATCTCGGAGGGTAGTGCCCGTGGAGACCAAATCGACAATGACGTCTGCATAGCCAACGATTGGTGCAATCTCCAACGCCCCTTCCGCTTGAATTACGCGTATAGGGATCTTTGTCTTCGATGCAAAAAAGTTTTCCGTTAATCTGGGGAATTTGGTCCCAACTTTTAGTGAGCGACCCAACGAGGCTTGATACTGTTGCAATTCTGCTAAGGAATTGATATCAACCCAAACTTCTGGCACAATCAAATTGAGAGTACATTTACCAAAACCCAGTTGGCTGTGAAGTTCTAGGATTTTCCCATGATCACATTTCTTTTCAAGATAAATATCTCTACCAGTGATTCCAAAATCCACACTTCCATCGCGAACACTGATTACTATGTCTCCTGGTCTTTGGAAGATCACCTCTACTTCCGGTAATAGAGGAATCCAGGCGATATATTGGCGTGGGTTAGGGTTATACACACTCAACCCCACATCATCGAATAATTTTTTGCTTCCCTCTGTCAGCAAGCCTTTACTTGGAAGCGCGATCCTGATTTTTCGGTCTTCAATGAGCATAAAAGTCTCCCAAATTAATAAAAGCGCCCCCCTTCCGGGGAGCGCTGTGATTTACAACTTGAATGATATCCTGAATTATTAATTCATTAAAAGCAGTCTTGCCCGGGAGGCGGCTGGTTTAATGTAAGAATGATGATGATGGTGGCAAGACATGATGTTTGAACTCATAGTGCTGGATTGTATCATGATATAGGAATAACTTCAACTAATGCGGGATGGCTTCCACTGCTAGCTGCACGTCAGATAATCAAAATGAGGAATACCTCGAATCAGCAGGCCACATCTTTCATTTTGGAAAAAATCGTTGATCTGCTGAATTCTGAAACCACACTGCGCCAAAGACATGGCAAATCAAACAATTTACGACCTTTAATCAAGGAACTAATCCTCTCGCCAGAAGACGAAAACAGTTCCGATAAGATATGCATGCGCCTTTCCGCCCAAGAAGGAGGTACCGGCAGGTCGGAAGAAGTGCTTCTGGCGCTGGAATTTCAGCCGAAAAAGCACCCGCCTTGAACGCACAAGATTGGTCTTTCAGGGTTGATTTGACATGCAGGCAATTGTCATTATGTAATGGTAAAATTTCATATAGTAACACCCCCATAACTCAGTGGATAGAGCGCTACCCTCTGGAGGCGGAAGCCTGCATGCGAGTCGCAGTGGGGGTACCAACTAAGACACATCCCGAACACCACCAGATTGGTGTTGAGCAATTCTTAGAAATGCTGCGCTTTGACCAGCGAAGCAAACTAGAGGAATCGCCCGGCATCAGAAAGTGAGGTCGGGATGATTTCTTTTTATTCCCCCAACATTTCCCCACAATTACACACAGGTGTTCTTATCAATCGGCACATCACAGTGCAAGCTGCTGCCGAGGTTACTGGCTATAACATCCAGTACCTGCGGCGAATGCTGCGTTCTGGCACGCTTGAAGGGGTCAAAATCGGTCAGATGTGGTTGATTTATATGGAAGCCCTAGATGCGTATCTACAACGCATAGAAGACACGACAGACCAGCGTTGCGGTCCGAGGTAGTTTTTTTTATTTGGTGCGTTTACAAATGTAGACGCGAACCGTTTACAAACGTAAACGGCATTCTTTAGAATGGAGGTTTGACATGAGTGTCATGATTTTGGATGCTGGTAACTCGATAATTAAAGCAAAGATTTCCAGGCGAGAGCAAGGCGAAATCGCATTCCCACATGCAATCCGCCAGTTGTCCCAGAGCGAATATGAGAAAATCCTTGCCCGAGAACACACAACTGGTATTTCAAAGGATTATTTCAGGGTGAATGGAAAACCTTATGTAGTAGGGGAGAGCGCCGAACGTCACGGGGTAATTACACCAAGATCAGGAACTGCCCGTTATACAAAGGATTATTGCGGTGTGTTAGCAGCAATATCTCTGGCCCAGTTGTATGACCGGGGTAGAGAAGTGGCCGTGTTTGCCAGTCATCCTCCAGGGGATGTGAAATACCGGGAAGATTTGCTGGAATCGGTGATTGGTGATTGGTATGTTGAAACAAAAGGCAGGGAACTTCACTTTCGAGTGAGCTATGCCAATACATTCGACGAACCCGTAGGTGGATTGATGAACGTGATCTTGACCGAAGATGGTCAGCATTACCAATATCCACAAATTGGGGTTGGACGTTCTTTAGTGATCGATGTTGGCGGTTTTACAACTGACTTTTTAGCGGTAAACTCAGGTGGGGAAGTGGATTACAGTCTAGCTCGGAGTGTGCCTTTAGGTATCCAATCGGTCATCAGTGATTTTGAAGAGAGTTTCAGAGCAAATAATCTGGAAGTAGTGAAAGATACACCAGTTTTACCATCATCAAGGGTTCGACAAGCAATCACAACTGGTGTGTTTCAGGGAAGGGGGACGAAAATTTTCTTGTGAACGTGATGTAAAAGAAGCCACGAACCTTTTCTTGAATAGATTTTCCGACACCTACCAACGGGTAACCGGGGGAGCATTGGTCTGGGATACGATCATCCTGACCGGTGGCGGCAGTGCCTTGCTCTATCACAAAATCAAGCCATTGCTTAAACATGACAATGTGATGCTAGCTGACAGAATGGATACCCTTCACCTGGCTAATGTCCGGGGCGGTTTGAAACTCTGGCGATTGTATGATGCCTTGAAAGTACTATGAGCAAGGTATATAGTTTTCGACTAAGTGACGATAATCCCCGTGAAGCCCAGGCCAGGGATGTAATTGAGGTCTGGGTTGATGATGGGTATTCTTTGCGCCATATAATTACTGAAGCTTTGTTGATTTTTTTTGATAAGAAAAATGGATATGAGGAAGTTCACACTCTTTTAATGCAAATTAATAAGATGATTTCCGAATTAGAGAATACAACAAATTTGGATATCAATGATGACCGGAAAATGGTAGATCTCACTCCATCTTTCATAGTTGCGATGAAGAATTCTGTAAAATTTGGCCTTAGCGATCAGAATAAGTGAGCCTACTGATTCGAAATCAGCAGAAAATGTGTCTGCCCTGTCTATGGGCGTCAATTAAGTCTATCGGGTTGAAAATGTGGGGGGAAAATGTTTATTTCGCCTATCCATTCCTGTCTTGCCCCTACGTTTGTGCCATACTGACCCTCCGATTTCGCCGGAGACTAACATTGTACCTAGTGCAGCTCCGATACTGATAGTTTGAATGTTTTGAGCGGTATCGTGATCAAATCGCACGAAAATTAGCCAAAGCCATTCCAAAAGTTTGACCCGATTATGCACTAGGTTAATTTTTCGGGAGTCACGTCAATCCCATGGAACATAGAAATCTGGGTTCTCAAGCATTTCATTCAATTGATGTAAGCGTGAATTTGCCTCCTTATTATTTAATTTCTCTAAATCGTTTTTCATTCGATCTAAATAAATTTGCCCTCGTATTGATTTAAAATATATTCTTTTAAAAATAAGTCTAAAAGTTTCTCTGTTTGGCATTGATAGTGCTAAATCTTCAGGTGGCCATTTTGAATCTAAAAAAGTGGAAACAATTTTTTTTCTTAAATCTTTTGCTTTATCCCACCTATAAGAATTCCAAAATAGTCTACTTATAATTGATCTGGGTATTTGATCTTCATATGCCACAAGGTATATAGTTGGAAATGTTTCCCTAACTATCGCACTCAAGAATAATTGAGTATTAGTAAAAGAGAAGTCTAAAGCTTGGTCACATAATGCAAAGTGCAGGTTATTTAATTTTAACTCTTTTGACCTAGAAATAATTGCTATCCAGGTTTTGGTAATTTTTTCAACCCTGATCTTTGGTTCAATATTTAATAGCTTATCAATTGACTTTATTAATATATGTTTCTTGTTTCGTGTTGACTTTCTCAAATAAAAAGATTTAGGAAGAATTTCTAAAAGCTTCCAAACATTTTCCCAATTATGAAAATCAGCATCTATGGAATTAAGTATCGTATTATTAAAATCATCTTCTGAAACTATACCAAACCATTCTTTGTAAAATGAATTATTAAAAAACTTTTTATAATCGTTTTTTCTCCATCCACTCTTTCTTGCATTGTTGATATGATTAATAGCTATAATATTTGAAATATAAATTGATACCTGGGAATCAGAAATATCATTTGAAGATGAAAAATATTTATCGCCAGGCAAATCTAAATCAGCAGTAAGATCTTCAATTAGATTCAGTATGAAGTCTTTGGTATCGGGCCACAAACTTTTACAGAAAGTAACTAAGGGCGCTAAAAACTCATCATTTTTTTGAATATTTTTAATATACCAATCTGGAATTGTAGTTCCATAATTGAATTTATAATAATAATAAAGCGATCCTATTCTTTTAGCCGGCAGAAATTTTACTAATTCAAGTAGTTTTATAAAACCAATTTCATCAAATTTATATGCTGCAGAAACTAGTGCTAACATTTCAGGATTTTGGTAATCATTATTATTTCCCCATTTTAGTATTTCTTCAGGGTATTTCTTAGATACATATTCAACACACAGATTCAAAATTGTTTCCGAATACAATATATCTGAATTTAAAGAAATGCTATCTATTATATTTGCAATATTCTTCTGATTAGCTTTACGCAACAATTCCTTAAACACATAATCATCTTTATGCCGTCCAGATTCGAGTAATAAATCAATAAATAATTCATCTTTTAGCTCGATTGATCCAGAAATAATTGAATTTGCTAAAGTGTGTGATACTTCACTCATTATTGAAGTAGATTGAACTCGTTTGTAATAGGAAGAAATAAGCTCTGGGTATAATTTCACTGTAGGTGAAACAAAAATTATTTCCGGTTTTATATTCAAGAGTTTTTCAGAATCAAATTTGTTAATATCAAGCAATCCTTTGAAAACACCAATATCAAAATAGGATAATCTCTCGAATTCATACTTTATTGATTTATTCACCAACAACATTGCTTCTCGAGGATATTTTTCTGTTTCCTTTTCAACAATCGTGATAAATTTATACCAAACCGTATCTTTGATGGATTCAATATTTTGTTTTTCTATTTTGTTATACAAAAGATTTAGAAAAGTTAATTCTTCTTCAAAACAATCATTATCTCCCACCTGGTTAAGAGCTTCCATAATAAGATTGTTTTGAAATTCCGTAATATTATCTACATCAAAAATCATATGGGTCAATAAATCCAGAATTCCCAAATAAGCACTTTTTGAGAACTTTCTTTTTGACATTAATTCATCAAATGTAGGAAGTGCATTAATTACTTGAGGGTCAGATTTTAGGTTTTTCCAAATAGAAGGATATTTTTTATTAAATGTTTTTTTATTTGAAAACGAAATAAAAATAGTATCCGAAGATTTAGAAAAAGAATCATCAACATCAAGAGATTTCTCATGTTCAGAAAAATATTCAATGATATTTCTTTTTGAAATTTCTTGATGTTTCCGTTTTCTTGAAGCTGGGGCAAACAAAATGTCAAAGGGTTGGGTTTTTAATGATCTATATTGTAAACTTAAAGTACAAAATGAAAACTCGCTTCGAATACTTGGCCAAAGGTTATTCATTAGTAGAATAACAAATTCTAAAGGATTAGGATAATCCAAAAACAATATTGGTCGTTGCCCTAAACCAAAATATTTTTCTACAAAAACATTAATTTTGTCCAAATTTTGTATTTTATTAGAAGAATAATCATGTTCATCATTACTGAATGGGAACATAACTGGACTTTCGTAATATCGAAAATTTTTAGCGTTTGGATATTCATCAAAATACTTGGTAAATTTGTTAAAGCTCTCTGTTTTTTGCAAAAGGATAATTGGAATTAATAATGTGTGGGTTAATACTGTACCAGACCGTATTGATTCTGAATCAAGCCAAGTCTTAGCGAGAGCATAATATTCTTTATTTGATAATGGATACCCTGTGTAATATGGATCAAATTTTTTTAACCCCAGTAATGATCCTGAAAGGTCACTTATTCTATCAATTAAATAACTATCTTCCGATAACAGTTTTATGCTACCAGCTAGTCTTCTATGCCCACCATCATAACCATGGTAAATTTGATGAATTTCCGTAGTCTTATTTTTCATTTACACTTTCTTCAAAACTATGACCTAAAATCCACGCAACCGGCAACGTAACATCACTATCTTTTATTATTTTGTTTTTTAGAACATATAAAATATAGCCCTGCTTATGAGGATTACCTTCCAGATAATTCTTCTTAAAATCCGGATCATTATTTAAATTACCGCCAACTACACTTACTCCAAACACTTTAAAATCTATTAATTCTTCATTTGATCTAATAAAACTATCAAGTAGGGGAGTATGATTAGCTAGGAAATTTTCAGGACCTCGTTCAGTAAATTCCACTCCAATTTCATCCCAAGCTGCAATCATTATAGCCACTCTTATTTTTTTTTGAATACCGTGAATTTCATTAATCCCATCATTAATAAATTGAAGCCATTCAACCATATTTGTCTGTGTTGGGGGTTTCAAATTGTCTAAATCTATTCCAATACCTTTTAATATTTCTGTTCTCTCATCATTGGTTAACTTTTCCGGACCAAGTAGACTACCTAAATCCAGCCAATTTGCTGGGTTATGCAATCTATTCATCCTAATGAAGAGGATCACACCTACACAATTTTCGATGACTTGTTCAATACGTTCATCCCATGATCTTTGATAAAACGCACTACTTAAATCTTCACCTGATAAATCAGGAATTATTAGATCTCCATTTTCAGTATTATTTTTTAGACTTATAGGTATAATAATTTCGTTTACTATCCCTCGAGATGTGTGACCTACAAAATTACCTTTTAACAAAACATTCGCGTTATTTTGTATATAATCAATATTTTCCGGTAGTGACGATAAGCGCAAAGAATAATCCTCACTCTTGATTGCTAACCATAAGCGAGAAATATAATTTGTTTTACCGGTAGAGGTTTCTCCAATCAATAATATTGTTGGTTTATCATTCTCCATTGGATCTAATCCGCCATTTTCGGTTAGGGGCACCTTGATATTTTGAAAAGGATGAATTGAATTTAGATTTATACTTTGAATAGGAGTGATAAATATAAATTGCATTTTCCATATCTTTCTGTAGTAATGAATAAATGGATTCTTCAATTCCATATCCGTTTTCAATTTTATCTGGACATCTTGAAAACGAGGCTATGTTTGACAAACTGGTATTGAATCCATGTCTTATTGCTTGTGTTTTTATGTCTTCAACATGAAATATATCAACATCCTCATTTATTTTCTCTTCTAATACATCAACCTTGCTCACTACAATTTCTAAAGGAGTTTCTTCTTTTATACCAATTGTTTCTTTCAATCTTCTAATCAGTATTCCCGTTTGATCTAACTCTTCATGCCTTCTTAAAGGATCATTCAACTTCTCACCATCAATAAATAAAATTAATCCGTTTGCGCGTTTTAGAAACTGTAACCTATCTCCTTCAGTACTATCGAATATTAGTTTTCTAAACCACTCGCCAGGCAAATCTGTAAAAAATATATTGTACATATTTTTTTTGTTCTTTTTTTCTAAGAATTTAAAATGAATAAATCCTGGTTGCCGTGGATCTTGAAGAATTGTATGATCTGCCAATTGATCAGGTATTTTGCCATCTTCCCATTCCCTTGTGTGTATTGATCGTTCTTCTAAGCCAGGAAGGGTTTTGCTACCAGCAAAACAAAAATATTTAAGTGGGAAATGTTGTGAACAAGCTTTTAAATATAAAGATATTAGAAAACATGTTTTACCAACGCCACTGAGCCCAATTAAGGCAATTAAGTGCCCATATGTACTACGCATTAATTCTTCAATTTCTAAATATCCCATTTCATTCCCTGGCCAAAAATGCCGTTCAAGAGATAAATCTTCTATTGATGGTGAAATTTTTTCCTCAATAACATTATCAGTGAGCTCAGTTGAAGAAAATTCAGGTTTACTATTTGGATCCGAATAATTGGGACATTCATTAATGAAATCTTCGTAGTCAAGAATACAGACACCTGTTTCGGATACTGTACAATTTTCGTTTGTACAAGAAGGAACTGGTGAATCGTTTATTTCAGTCATGATAGATAAGCTCGCATACAAAATCTTTCAACCATAGCTTGATATGCCCATTGAGATCCATGTAACGTCGTGCTTTTGGGAATTCCTGTTTGTTTGTAAAACGATGACGTCCATTCATCTGACATATTATTATCAAGCTTATTTAATATTATCCATGATAATGGAAATAGTTTTGGAAATTCATAAACCAAAGATGCCGATCCCTTGATGTTAGATTTAAATTTTAATAATATTTCCAAATCCCAATCACTTACAAGACCTTCTAAATCAGTTGTTAACTCGTTGTATCCAACCTTAAAAAACAGGACATCATTTAAAATTTCACGGAAGTTTGCTTGTGGCGGAAATAAAGCAATATCAGCAAGCTCCCATCCTGCACAAATTACAGCTGTTCCAAAAGGAATTTCAGCAAATAGAGACTCAATATAAAACGATCTTTTTCCAAGAGCCCACCAATGAATTTCTAAAGATTCTTCTTTAATGACTGAATTGGATTTTATTATTTGAATTTGGTTTTCGATATTTACAAACATTTTCAAGACATCTGCGGGTTGAGATAATAAATTTTCAGGATTATCTAAAAATTTCTCATGACCGATTTCTGATATTTCAACATTCGGGGTCCTTAATTGCTCACCATCCTCATATAAAGCATTTTCGATTAGCGTTCTAACATCAGAAAAAATAACTGAAAAATTCTTTGCTAAAAGATTTTTACCAATCGGAATAATCATTCCTGCAAATAAAGAAATAGAACACAACTGTCGAACGCTACTGTTATTTGGAGAAGATTGGATTAATTCACCAAGAATAATTGCCGAGAGTATTTGCAACTCCTTTTTTCTTTTAGAAAAATCATCGATAAAATCAGGGTCATCTTCTTTTAAACTTCCAATTAAAAATTTAACAAAATTAGATTCAGGATTCCCCTTATACGTAAAAAATGAAACAGCTTCAAATATTGAATTCTTATTCTTCGGTTGTTTTAAATAAGTAATTACTTTAGCTATTGAATTTATTCGAAGTTGAACAATTTCATCATCTAAGGCTTTCAAACTAAGCACTTCATACCAATCTTCAATTTTTGATAACATTTATTCCTCTTTCTTTACAATACCTTCGTCAACTACGGAGACGAAACATGTACATTAACATCATGAATACAGCCCAAAGAGGCCACTCGGCCGAAAATCTGCTCCAATAAAATTGGTTCTGGTTTTTGGGGAAGCAATTTTATTGTCTCCTCGAAGTATTTTGCAGCCCGGAAGTAGGCTTTCAAGTCTAGGATGCCGCTAGCGGGATGGGTCTGACGAAATTCACACAGCAAGACTTGAGAAAGGTTGACCATGAATAGGGACAGGTTGAGTGCGTTGGTCAGCGGGACTGCTTTGATATTCATGAAGTCTTCCAGACCCCAATACTGTTTGGCGTCCCTGAAATTGAACTCGATTTGAAAGCGCAAGCTGTAAAAGTCGATGATCTTTTCATAGGTGAGTTCCAGGTCGCTTGAGAACAGATTGACACTGGCAAAAGCCCGGGTCTTGAGATCGGTCTTTGTGATGATGACCACATTGAGCGCTTGGGCAAAACCCCGATGCAGCATCTGGGCTTGATAGATGCGGGTTTGGATATGGCCTTGGCTGCTTGTTGCGACAAGATATTTCTGTGGTATGTTGCGATAGTCGATTTTCTGGCCGTACTTCTTGCGTGGACCTTTGCACCTTTGCTCGCCGTCGTAGATGAAGTACAGGGCGGCATCATGGCGCAGTTTGGAGATGAGCTGCATGCCACACTGGAGGACCATCTGCAGAGCATGGTTGTTGCCGAAGTGCCCATCCAGTGCCAGGTAACAAACCGTAACCAGATTTTGCAGCGTTTCGAGCTGTTTTTTGACCATTTTCTGGATGCGTTTCAGTTCCGGGGTCAGTTCAACCTGCGTTTTATCCCGGTTCTGGCTGCCTTTAGGGCGACCGCGCTTTTTCTTTGAGGTTGCCTGGTCCTTTTTGACCGGATTCTTCTTGCGGGCCTTGGCGGTTGCCTTTTCAACTGCGGTGCGTATCACCTGCTCAACCTGCAGCGTATAGGAGCGCCGCTCCTCGACAGAAACCAGCGACAGGGAAAAGATGGCAATGCCCTTCACCATTCTATTCATCAGCCCAGAGAAAAAATAGTCCATGCCATGAGTCTCTTTTCCAGATTTGGTCACTACGCTTTCATCTCCAACCAATAAATATTCGCCTTCGGGTTGGTACACATGCTGTTGAAAGAACTTCCCGAAGACTTGCGGCCAGGGGATTGCAGCGTTGAAAAACCGCTGCACGGTCCGGTAACTGCCGCCTTTTCCAGCCCAGCGGGAAAGACCCAGCATCGTCACCCGACCAGTCATACCCACCATAGCCTGGATGATCCGGCTCATCCGTCGCACATCCGTTTTCGATAGATAGGGCTGTATACATTAGTAATAGTGCTAAAATGTTCATCATGGGCTTCCTGTAGTAGTTGTATTTGTGGTGAACAACAACTTTACTACAGGTTGCCCCTCTTATTTATTTTTGGCGAAGGTATTGTCTTTAGGAAAGGATTTTCTTCACGATCCTTTGGTGGCAGGTAAGTCATAACTTTTTCCCATAAAACATGTAACATTTCTTTATTCCTGGCCAAGTGTAATCCCTGACGCATCCAAGTTCGGATAATTTCATTTTCGATTTCAGGTAAAATTTTTAAATCGACTAATATTTGTGATCGTTCATCTCTTTGTATCTTTTTCCAAAACAAGAATTCTAATCGAGCAAAACGAGGATCTGATTCGGAAATTTTTTGTGTTTCTGTGGATTCCGCTTCTTTCATCGAATTTGGCTGATCAATAGAATCAATTTGCTCTTCAGAAACAGACTCAATTCCTGGAACTGATGACAGTTCAGGAATTGGCTGCTCCTGGATTGCAGCCATCTCTGCTATTGGTATTTCTTCCACTTGAATCAGAATTTCTTTGCTTTTTTCGCCTTGGAGTCCTATAGTATCAGGAACAAATTTAGTTGAAGTTGTCCACACTCTAGGCCATACAACAATTTTTAAGTGTTTTATTTTTGAAATAGTTACTATTGAAATCTCTATCCAATTATATCTAAAATCCAATTCTTCAGCGTTTGTCGGGTTAGTAGCACCTGAATATACCTCAACTCGTTCAAAATCATCAATGGCTTTAACTTGATCAATTCTGAATTTGTGTTCATGGCCAAATAACCAAATCCTAGCTCTAGATTCAAAATATTTTCTAATTCTTTCTTCGTCTGCAAGCCATTCTAAAGGATGATGTAATAAAATCACATCATGAATCCCTGGTTCTCTTTCAAAAATAAATTGATGTTCTCCTAAAGCCAAACTTTTCTTTTCATCAGATTTACCTGAAAAAATAGCTGAATTAAATCCATAAATACGGATTGAATCATCCCCCCATTTTTTAATTGTTATACTCCAATAAGGTTTTTCCAATGACTTGAAATAACCCTTAAATCCATTAGCAAAATTAAGGAAATTTTTAAATTTCGGGATTAAAATTTCACTAGCTTCATTTATCAACATTGAAATATGTTTTGAGACTTCTTCTTGGGTTTTAGATTTCAAACCACCTTGTAGAGATTCTACAATGTCTGAACATTCATCATGATCAATATCATGATTTCCAGGAACCATATATACGGCATGCTCAGGGCATCCAGCAGCATCAGCAAGGTTTTTTAGCCAGCTTTCTGCTTCATCGTACTGATTTTTTTTGCCCGAAAATGTGACATCCCCTACAATGAAAATACAATCAGCCTGGCCTATCAAATCATGTACAGTTTTTGCGTCAAGAATAACTTCACTTCTAACATCTTTATGAAGTTTAACATTGTGCATATCTTGGCCAATATGTATATCTGATAATTGAAGAAACCTGTACACTTCCGCCATATTTTTAGCCCATTTTCGATTATAAATTATCAAACCTTCCCAAAGCCTTGTTTTACCTAAATGAAGGAATATACCAGGTCGATTACCTGATATTTATTATAGTAGAGAAAGATACTTTAGTGAGGAAAACTGAGCAATTAGGTTTGGTGTCGCCCAAGATCTCATTGGCGATATAGACACCAGGGGGGGAAAAGGGTTGTGGGAGTTCATAAGTAAAGTGGTCTGAGATGGGAATTTTGTCATTTGGCCTATAGGATGATAGACAAGGCCTGAAAACGGTTTCGTATGGGTTGGAAAAGTCGAATTACAGATTTAACTTTTGTACAACAGCCTGGAGTTCGTCGTCGGTGATCCCCAGGTAGCGTTTTGTATATGCGATACTTTCGTGATTGAGCTTATGCATGATAAGCGCCAGATCTACACCCTGCATCCGGGCGTGATATCCCCAGGTTTTTCTCAAACTATGGGTGCCGAAATTTCCGCGAAGCCCAACTTCCCCGCAAATGGAAGTGATAAATTTCCAAGCTTGACCACGCTTAATTGGTAATGCAAAGTTATTGATCTTGGTGTTGAAAAAAGGAAGTGTTTTGGGTTGTTTGCAATACCAGAGTATTCTTCCAGGAACTCAGCAAATACTTCTCGGATACTCTTATTAATGGTGATCTCGTGACGTTTGCCTCGTTTCTGCTCCCGTATCCAGAACCGCCTCTTGATGTGTTGCTGGTCATCCATGAGATGAACAACTCTCAGTTGTAATAAATCCGAAATACGAAGCGCGGTATTGATGCCGACAACAAATAACAATAGATCGCGATATCGACGCTGTCCTCGCAACTGATTTTTAATTTGGGTGATCTTTTTCCGGTCGCGGATTGGTTCGACGAAGTTCATATTTTCCCCCGAAAGATTAACGAATATTGATGCGAACACAAATCGTTCAAATGACGGTTGTGTCCACCATTTACAAATTAGCAGATGCGGAGATAAAAAACAAGGGCTGATTTATCAACCCTTTTCATTCACATGTGAACACGTTGATTATTTTGTTTATAATGTGTGTAATTTGTGTGCGATTCGTATGGAAATTATGGTCAAAATGGAAGCAATATACAGTTTTATGACCGAATCATAGACTTGAAAAACACATTAGACAATATGTCGCCATATAGACAACAAACTGTGCAACTGGTAAACGGTTTTTGCAGGTTCGAGCCTGACTGAGCGCCAGAATTATTGTTGACCCGCTGAAATAGCGAAACTTTTATATGCGTTTACTCTAGTATCAGGGGCTTTGCTCTCACTCAAATTTTCCTCATATTTTGCATAACTATAAATCAATACAAGACAGCTAAAGGACTTAATTTCTAGAGAAAATGTGCTCCAGGATGAACCAAACCAGCTGTTATTGTGCACCAAAGTAAGAAATAGTTCCATTCTACCAATAACTGAAGACTGGGCGGGATTTGCCAATTTTCTTGACTAAAACACTTGGGTCGAGGTTTTTAAAGGGTATGGGTAAGGGCTTCGATACTGAGTGTTCTAAGTGGAGTAACTAAAAAAACTCCAAATTAGAACACTACCGAATGTTTCATTTCAATGTTTATATGCGATAGATATGAGGTGCACCCCAAAAGCTATACCAAGTTGACCTGTTTAAATGTGTACCTCAGATAATAATGTATTCACCGGTATCTGCCTGATGAAGTTCATCGGCGAAAGGTAACCAATACTTGAGTGCAAAC